>Ga0209632_10000274_pt1 | contig 54569 bp, 76 predicted proteins | sample COG_10_FD_184754 | JGI IMG/M metagenome (GOLD analysis project Ga0209632, IMG submission 184754) | Pelagic Microbial community sample from North Sea - COGITO 998_met_10 (SPAdes) (version 2) | ecosystem: Environmental > Aquatic > Marine > Neritic zone/Coastal water | place: Helgoland, sampling...
TCCAGCGTATGGGAAAAGATTCATTAGCACGTCCTTTACATTCAATAATGAAATCAGTTCCAATAAAATCTGGAGTATACTTAATGTTAAGTATTTTTTTATTACCCCTATTGCGGTATTCACCTTTTCCATTGCCTTGTCGTTCATAAGCTTCTTGTTCGAAGTTAAAAGAAGGGACAAGCTCGTAAGTTTGTCCCTCGTAATGCGCCTTAATCTTAGCTTTTTTCAAAGCTATGTACATATGTTTTTCTAAACCTGAGGCAAATTGTATGCCATCATGTTTAACTTTTTTAGATCTTACCGGACCTTTCTTTCGTTTAAACCGGCGCGACATGATCGTCCCAGTCTAGTTGTGCTGCGTTAGAAGGATGTGGTGGTCTAAAGCTAGCTTTATTAGCTTCAGCTATAGATTCATCAGCTATCTTATCACTAAGCTCTTCTTTAGCAGCTTGAATATATAGAATAGCATCCATTAACTCTTCTTGTACATCATTAAGATAACCAGCTAGATCTTTATGTCCACCAGTTCTTTCATCGTGTAATGTTCTACCATACTTAGCATAGCCAACATCTGATCTTGTAACGAACTTATCGCATACTCTCTCTACAACAGGATCTCTAAATAATATAGTCTTACTTTTCATCTTTAACAAATGTTCCGTTAACCATTTTACCAGTTCTTTTAGATATAACCTTGTATGCAGCATCGATACACTCTTCAATAGTTGTACCGCCAAGATGAGCCATATTAGTTAATACTACAACCATATCGCCAATAGCATCTACAAACTCTTCATCATCATTTTTAAGTACAGCTCTACCTAATTCACCAGCTTCTTCCATAAGCTTACAGAACTGAGTTTTAGTATCGCCTTTAGTATAAAGACCTCTTTCACCTGCCCAGTCTCTTATCTTTTGAAACCTTTCACTTTCAGATGAATCATATCTCCAGTTACCATTGCCATTAGCTCTAGTAGTTAAAGTATCTAAATAAGCTTGGTAAGCATCTTTACCAAATGGAAATCTTTCAGCTTCTGTAGCGTGATCTTTAACTTGAAAGTACTTAGCAAATGCTTTATTATATATGTAAGATCTTTCTGTAGTGTACATGGATGTCTTAACATTATCCATTATCCAAGCAATTGTATCCATGTTGATTTCAAATTCACCATGCATTGTTTCCCATGTTTTACCCATCATATCCATTAATCTTCCTTTTAATTTAGATACTGGTACTGGAAATGTGCTTGTCTGCTCTGTTGCGTTTATATACATTTTATTTTGGTTTTTTGGTTTATTAATATACAAATCTTTGTATTTTTGTCTGTCAACCCTATAGCCGTAAGACTGTTGAAGTTCTAACTCGCGGTCGGATATATAATCTATATCTGTACTTTGTTCTAGAACTTCTACTTCGTCTAAGCTGTAACCTTGTTGGTCGACAACTCTGGATATAAGATCACGTGTAACACCTATTTTTTTACCCGGTATATGGTATAAATAATAATTAATTTTATCCATATGTTCTAGCTCTTGATGTTAATGTATTTTGTTCTGGTAATTGATCTTCATATAAGTGTAAGTTATGTGCAAAATGATAGTATTCACCCATTGCATAACCTGTTCTCTTAGACACTAGTTCTTGTAGCTTACTGAAACAATATTGATCAATACAGAAACCGAACCAGAGATCATTAGATCGCATCGTAACACACATATTAAGCTTGTTATCTACAACTGTAAACTGTACAGCATACGTGCAGGGTGTATCATACTTATAGTTAGATATTTCCTTGCCATCATATATAGATATTGCAGCTTGTCTAGTATTAGGATTATTCTTTAACATAGCTACAACTCTATCTAATTGATAGCCTCTTTCCCATTGCGCGCCATAGTTAGAATTAACCTTACCATTTTCATCAGCCATCTTTTGCCATATCTGAGGTATCTTACCATATATACTACCAAGAGTATCTATTGTAGGCTCACCAGATAAATACCATTGCCATTCAGCTTCAGCATATTCAACGTTAAAGTTTCTAGCTTCATTAGTTATCATACGATCTAAAGGATTTTCAATAGTAAAACCTTGGTTAAACATTGCCATCGTGTTATCAAACTTATTACCTTCATGTGGTATTACACCATAGTAAAAGTTAAAAGCTTCATTTGCGTTTTTAAATTTATATTCTATCATATGTTTATTATCCCTTACCTTTCGTATTTAGTTTGTAATAATGTCTATACATTTCAAATAACTTAGGTAGTATTTCATGTTTTTTATATTCGCCTGGGCTAATCATTTCTTTGTTATTAGCTACAATCCTTATTTTCCAATTTTGATTTTTAAAACCTTCAGCAGCTGCTAGCATACCTATTTTTATTCCGTGGTTTATACACCAACTGTATGCAGCTTGATCTTCTTTAGTTCTCTTATATGGATCAGGTTGTACGCATTTATCAACTAGTCCCAAGGCATTTTCTCATCTAAGTCAGGCATCTCATGTGGAACAAAGCAACCAGACTTTGGTTCCCAAGTAAAATGGGCTTCAGCTCCGTTCTCACCTAAGTTTTGAAACTTACATTTCAATACCTTAACTTTTGTGGTTTTGTTTTCGTAGTTCCTATGAACTAATAAGCCGTGGTAACTAGCATCATACCATTCACCACCACCTTTTATATTATACATCGTTGGCTCTTCAATCTTACCGTCTTGCGTCTTATACATTTTAGTTGGATGTGCAACTATAAATACTAACACATCATACTTCTTAGCAAACGTTTCGATCTTAGTTAGATATTCCATTGTGTAACGATTTATGTCCTCTGTCTTACAATCAACGTCTCTAACCTTATTAAATGGATCTATAACTAAACATTTAATACCTTTACGTTTAACTAGCTCAGCACCTTTACGTAATACAGACTCCAATGTATAACGTTCCATATCGATAAAGAAAAAGTTATCGTTAACATGAGTTGCAACTTGATTCCATTTGTCTCCACCAATATGGCCTTTGTTAGGCATATCACCCCATACTTTACGCATTAACTTATGTGCATGTAAAAAGGTAGGAGCATTTTCAGGAGATGCAAATGCTGTTTTCCATTCATACTCTTTATTGTAACCTACAACCATTTGATCTACAAAGTCTGACTTACCTGAACTAGGTATACCTGTAACAGTTATAAACTGTTTTGTATACGTAGAAAATATATTATCAAAGTTAGGTAAACCAATTTGAAAACCACGTTTAAAACCATTACGAACAAAATCTGTAACTTCATCTTCAATATCTTTAAATGTTGTAACGTTTTCTAATGGCACAGGTCTTGCATCTAAGACCCTAGACTTGAGCTCTGACGCATTATATTTAATTAGATATTCATTTGCATCTTTGCAATCATCAAATGATGCTAGATAACAAACCTCAGCACCAAGACGCCTTACAAGCTCTGTTTGTAATGCTAAACCTGGTGGATCATTATCTACTGCAATGATTATCTTTTCTTTATCGTCAAAGTAATCAATACAATTATCTAAGTAATCTAAGTTATTGCTATTTAGTGTAGCTCCATTTGGAACTGATATAGCATTTGTAATACCAGCTTCATGCAAAGCTAATACGTCCATTTCACCTTCAACTATAATACATGTATCGTGTCCTACAGTGTTATCTATATTGTAAAATACTTTTTCTGCTCCTTTATATAGCTTAAAGTTTTTACGACCATCTCTATATTTAACATTTGTAAGTATTCCACCTACAAAATAATTAAACTGAATAGTATTCTCGGGTTTACCGGTCTGTGGCATAAACTCTTGACCAACACTTACTTCAACATCTTTTAATGTTTGTTCAGATATACCTCTTGTTTTAAACCACTCTACAATCTTATTATCTAAGTTTCCAACAGTAGTTTTTTCAGGCACTACATAATCACGTTCAGCTTTGCCTTTACGTTTAAATGTATGTAGTTGAAAAGTTTTATCACAGTTATGGCAAGTACCGATACCACGACCCCAATCATAAGAAGAGCATTTAGCTTTCTTATTCTCAGGTTTCCTAGAAGACGAACACAGGGGACAAATCCCCTGCGTTTTACCTACTTCTAAGCCGTGCTGATTAAAAGTTTCAATTAAGAAACCATTTATTTCTTTATCTTCGACTTGCATTTATTTGATTTAATTAAAATGGTAAATCAGGATCAGCAGCTACTGCTTGTGGTTTATTGTTTTGTGGCTGTTGCTGTTGACCTCCGCCTTCGTAAGGTATTTTTTCAGGAAATGTCCCATTAGTCCATAAGACTTTTACATTACCAAGATACGTTTTAGCTACTTTAGCTTCTCTTTCTTCTTTCGACTGCTCTATACATACAGGACCTTGATTACCAAACTGATCTGGTTCATCATTTACTGTAATCGTAATAGGTAGGTATTTACCTTTCTTGCCTTCGATTATTTTTGATTTATCAATTGCATTTAAATTGATACTTGCTTTTATTATTCCTGCCATATTATAGGGTTTTATTTATAAAGTAATTATTAGGATCGAAATCCTTATTGTTAAAGAACAGATCGTATATTTCAGATGCTTTTTCTACCTTTTCAAAACCTGTTTTGTAAAAGTTATCTGAGCAATCATATATACCGATTTGTCCTGTGTTCTTATCTATAGCCATAAACATCATATCATAGCCAAATAAGTTCTTATATACATAAGCTTGTGAATCATAGTTGTATTTTTTAGCTGACCAATGAAACTTTTCTAAGTCTGCAGTAGTCTTTAAATCAACAACTAATTTTTCACTGTGGTTAACAATATCAGCTTTACCTTTCCACCAGTTACCTGCTAATTCGCAGACACCAGGAACTTCAAACTCATTGCCTTCAGCATGTATAAGATCACGACAAACTTTATTGTTCATCATCTTCTCAACTAATGCTTCGACCTTGTCAACCTCATGTTGTAGTAAACAAACTTCTCCGTTTGTTATTTCTTTGTATGCTTTTGTATTACGTGAGCTAGCTTCTACTATTTTAAAATTCTTAATCTTGTCTGGTTCAAGAATAGCAGTATGGAAGTAGCCTCCGATAAGAAAGTGAGGAGCTGATTCAGATGGCTTTTTAAAATCAAGTGGATTTGTCATCAGTGTTCTTATATCTGAATTAGATATAAACTGTCTGCCAAACTCACCATAATAATCATCATCGTTCTTCAGCCTCTCTAGTATTTCTTTTTTATTTTTCATAATGTAGCTAATTCTTTCTCTTGCTCTTTTGTTAATTTATATTTAGATTTTATAGCATCTAATTTACCGCCGCTTTTAACGTATTCTTTAGCTTTAAGTAATTGAGCTGTTGATATAGCTGCTTGAGTAATAGTTTGTTTTTTACCATGACTATTAGTTGCATCAGCGTCTTGTGTGTCATCAATTAAAAACAAATTACCTAATGCATATTTCTTACCATAAGAACTTGCTGCACCGTATCTCTGTGGCATTTGCATACCTTTCTGATCTAAATCAACACCAACTACAGCTTGAGATTTAATCTCAGCCTTACCATCTGATATTAATGCAGTAACTTGCATAACAGCTGGATCGAATGATATTAACTCTTCATTAATAGTTACAGTCACATCTAACTCCTTTAAAAAGGGTTTTGTAGCTTCTAGGATGTCTTCAGCAGACCTGAAATAGTACTTGCCGAAAGAGTTAAATCTTGATTTCTTTGATTTAAACTCTGTTTGAATTTTGGTTAATTTTTGGTTTATTGTCATATATATATAATTACATATTTATTTGTTAATTTACAGATAATCAATCACTTGCGAGTGATCTACATTATCTATTAACTTGTTTACTGCTTGCTTTTTAAGCTCTGATACTCTTACATATGCAGATACCCCTTTAATTTCTAAACCTGCTGCTATATCATTAGCAGACCACTTTTTTCCATCAAGGCCATAGCTTTTATTTAAAACAAATACTTCGTCAGAAGTTAGATGTTTATTTAATAAACTTAATATATAAGCATTAAGCAGTGTTTCATTGTAAGGATCTGATTTATCAGGTATTTGATAAACCATATCTTCATCTGATGGATTAGCATCGATACTTAAGAATATGCTATTAAAAAACATAGCAACCATCTTTTTATCTTTACCACCATCTTTACGCATTTCATTTAGCTTATGCTCAGGTATACGCATTGTACCTCTATTTATATCAATAGCTCTACGTATTCCACCTCTTATTCTTTTAGCTAAAAATGATTTTAAAGTTTTTTCAATATCTTCAGATTCAAATAATCTAGTTCTATCTATTTTATCTACAGCTTTACATAATTGTAAACTACCTTCTTGTATTATATCGTTTATAGACATAACACCTGAAGCTTCTTGCGATGTAGCAAACTTTCTTGATATATTTTCTACTAAAGGTAAGAATATTACTTTAAGTTCTTCAGGCTTATAATCAACAAATCTTTTTGATTTAACTGCTTCAATAACTCTTTTAACATCTTCTTTATACCTAACGTAGTTTTTTACATTATATTTTTTCATGTTGTCTATTTAATAATTCTTTTTCTCTTTTAAGTTCTTCACCCATGTTTCTATGTATTGTTCTTTGTGAGCATTTTAAAACTTCAGCTAATTTAGCTATTGTAATTTTACTTTGCTCATGTATGTATAGCATTGCATCGTATATATCATCTTCTTTAATGCTTTTACCTTTACCAGCTATTGTACCTACAATGCTTAGTTTCTCACTAGTACTTAAACCTGTACCATCTTTAAATACTATTTTACGTAATCTATTTTTAGGTGGTCGATCAAGATCTTCCATATACACTTCATAGATCATATTGTTTAGTATTTGTTCAGGTACTTCAAAAGTAATAAATCCATTGTTTTCATAACATATATACTCAGATAGGTTTCTAAATTCATCCATAGTTAATTTAGGATTTAGATACCATAAGGTTAATAGATGCCATTTTAAAGACTTATAACTATTAATCTTAGCTTTAGTATTAAACAATGAATAGTAATCGTATGTACCTTCTTCATAATGCCAACCCCAACCATAAGTCGATGTTGGTGTATCAGAAGAATACTTACGATATATTACTCTGTTTTGGTTTAGATATTTTAAATTACGGTGTGACATTAGCCCCTTACTCTATATCCTTAGAGCCTATTGTCACAGTCATATCACCCTGCAATGTTTTAAAAATCATATCTTCGGCTTCCATATATTCTTGAAAAGAATCAAATATTGGTTTTGTTTTGTTTGTCATAAATTTCTTAAATGTTCTTTATATTTTAATAATTGTTTTCTTTTTTCTAAGTTTACTTTTCCAGTTGCTATAGCATCTTCAAATATTTCATTACTTAATTCAGCCATACGATGTGTCACATATTTCCTATGTGATAGACATCTACGTTTTTTCATTAGTTCTTTCATCTTTCCCAACTATATTTAGTTTTGTCTCTTATTTTATTTAGCTTATCAATTAGTTTGTAAGCAACGTCTTCGCTGATCTCATCAGCATAAAACATATCATATATTAATCTTCTCATTGTATTATTCCTTGTTTTAATAAGTTTTGTGCTGTTCTACCAAACCAGCCTTGCAATTTATATGCAAGACCAGTATCGTGTAAATGCTGCCAAGCATCTATTACTTGTTCTTCTGATTCAGCTGGTATAAAACCTTCAGCTAAACCCGTTGCTTCATAATCATTCATAGTTACGTATTGCTTTATAGTGTGGATGTCTGTAACTACCTGCTTTAGTTCGTTCAAAGTATGTGAATGTAGCATACTGACCGATGTAGTCGTGTATATTTTCTAGCATATTAGCTAAGTCTTTGTAGTTGTAGCCTTTACCTGGAGGACAACCGAATTCATTACCTTCATAATCTTGCATAATGAACTTACCTAGTGTACCTTCACGCTTACCTTTACCTATTTCATAGCCAATAATTGTAGCTTCTGCATCGTGAAAGTCTTTAAACTTCATAAGATCCCATGATCTTGTACCTTTGTACTTGCCAGATGGTGTTCTGTATATAGAGCCTTCGTAACCTAGTTTAAGGTTTTTAGCATGAAACCTTTGTGCATCGTCAAAATCTGTAGCTAATCTAGTAGAAGTAACTTCTAGTATAGAGCTGTTTCTAAACAATGGTTCAGCTAGTAAGAATAAGTTTCTGTCCGTATAAGTGCCTATTGTCATACTAGCTACATCATACATATGGTATTGTACTAGTTCTTTAGCTTCAGCTCTATCAGCATCTGTTGGTTTTCTTTTCTTAACAAGAGATATAATCTTTTCAAAGTCATCTTTTAGACCGTGGTTATATAATTCGCCGTCAAGAATAGCTGTAGGATTTTTTGCAAAGAAAGGCTTTAAAGCTTGTTCAATGTGTTCTACATTCATAAACTGATTATTAGCACGAGAGAACGCGCCTTTGGCAGTAAATAGACAACGTACGCCGTCTAGTTTTGGTTGTATAAATGCAGGGTAATCTGCTTTATCTTCATTGTATTTATGCGCTAGCATAGCTTTAATATTTTCCTGATCCGTCATTTAGTTTTTTATTTATTTTTTCAATTTTCTTTAGTATAATAGCTGCTTTTTCGTATTCTTCTTTATCTTCAAGAATCATCATAATAGTCTGCATTTTAGCTAGTTCACCTACTAACTTTTCTTCTTCGTTCATGCCGAAGTTATCAGTTACATCATTTATAACAAAACCATTTTCATATAGTTTTCTTACTTGATTATGATAATCTTCATCCATTTGTTCTTGCTTTTCAACTATTCTATCGAATATTAGATCAGCTAGCATTTGTATTTCTTTTTTTGTCATAATTATATTATCCGTTAGTTATCGTATTTAGTTTGTATTATACTGATTTTAGCTTTTTAAGTCTTTTATGCTTTTCTGCATTACTTAACTCATCCCAATCACTTGGTGGTTGCCAATCAGGTATACTAGCTCTCATTGTAGCAAAAGCTATTTTTTCTTGGTATTTGACGGCCATATCTGATAGCTCGTCACCTTGTTTAGTTGATAGATCCCCTAACAACATAAACGCTTTCATCATATTTATATTACTCATACCACGAAAAGCCCGTACCTTTTGAGTACGAGCCTGACATATGAGTAAGAGCAGTCATTTGATTAGTGTCACGGTTATCCATCCGATGGGAGTTCGACATTTGCCTATACGCTTTGTACCTCCATATCACACATATTATTTATTCGCTGAACATTTTCACATTATTCGTGGAAACTAAACTACTATTAACTAACTAACAGTTTCTTCAATTTCTTCGGCTTCTAAGCCATATTCATCTTTTAATTCTTGTATTTCAGCTGGCGTTAAGCCATAACCTTCTTCATCATTATTTTCAATAATGTCGTCGATAGTTTCACCAAAATGTTCAAGCATTGCATCATCCATGTATAAGTCATCCCATAGGTATTCATCCATATGTAATAGAGTTTCGCTACCGCCATTGTATTGTATTTCTTCCATAACAGCAGATGCTAGATCAGATTCATAATAGTATACGTTTTCACAGATGTTTATATCTTTTAAACTATGAGTCAATACCCATACATCATAGCCATCTACGGTGGATTCATTGTAGCAATACAAGTCACAGCCATCATTAAAGCTGTCAGTTATTGTTAAACCAAGAGCTTTCTTAGCTATTTTAATCATTTTTTCTTCAGTTAGTGTCATATTATTTAATTTAGTATTGAGACAGTTAGTAAAATTGTATAGATTAATAGCGCTAAAACTGCCAATATTAGCGCTAAATCTCTTTTATCTTTATGCATTTGACTTGTTGATTTGCTTTATTGTATATAATACAAGTCTTTTTAGTCTTTCAGCTCTGTTCCAGATTAACATTCTGTTGTTTCTTTCAAATTCAACTTTGTTACCATTCCAGTTTATAGACTTTTCAATTGTCTTATATTGTGGATTTAGTTGATAACAAGTATATATTCCACCATTTTTGTTTAGTATATTTTTTCTAATATAACCTGTTTTGTGTTCAGATATACAGTCACCTGTTGGTAATGTAAAGCAAGTTGTACCTCTTTTTATTTGAGATGGACTTGATGTATCTTTAGCACCTAGTGCTTTCAATGTTTCTAAAGCTAGTTTTTCTTCGTTCATATTTATTTATTTATTAGCCATTCACCCCATATAAGTTGTGACTGAGTAAGATCATGGTAAAATACATCGCCAAATGTGCAAACAGATCTTAGCTCATCAATAGTTAAGTCAGAGTAATTGTTTTTTTGTTTTAGTTTATCAAATAACCAGTTTACAGATTCATACTCTTTAGCATTTTCTTTCAATTTGGCTTTGATATGTGGTTTTAATTTATCGTATAACATATTTATATTATCTTATAGTGTTCGTATTTAGTTTGTAATTTGTTTTTTAGTCATAGTTTTAACCTTTTCTTTTAGCTCTTTTGATATTTGAGTATAAAAACCAGGTGCAAATATAGATGTTTTACCTTCTTTTTCCATCTGTAATATATCGCTTTCAACTTGAGCTACATAAAAAGTAAGTGCATCTATTATAAGATGTGACTCCATTCCGTTAAATTTCTTCATTATTTTAAGTTTTCTCGTCTATTTACTAAGTATTGTTCAAGTGCGTTGTAGAAATCTAATCTACTATTGTTTTCTCTAATACGTTTTACCTCGTTTAAAGGTATATCGTAATCACTTGACGTTTGTTTTAAAAAGTTTAATGAGTAGTTCATTATTTTAGTTCTTGTATTAGTTTATGTATAATTTTACCGTGATTTTCATGATAAAACTCGAACCATTCGTCTTCAAATAGCTCTAAACCTGCTTCAGTTAAGTATTCTGTTGAGTCAAATACATAGTGTTTATTCATTTCATCACAAACTGCTTGAAATATTAAGTCATAAATGTGGCCATCTAGATCTTCTATTATATTTTTAACAGTTTGATCTACCATTGCATGCTCAAAAGGATTTTTGTGTCGAAGTTGATGTTCAGCTATTGCTTTAGCTGTAGACTCACTACATGGATGAGTTCTGTTGTCTTTAACTTTCTCAATTTGAATATCTAAAGCTCTTTGATACTCTTTTGATTGTCTAATCTCGTTTAGTGTTCTTTGTTTCATATTAGTTTATTTTATCTACCACGAAAAGCCCATACCGGTTAAGTATGAGCTATAATTCGTCAGTTGTTTGTCAACTTGTTACGTAAGTTAAACCTTTGTAGTTAAACCACGATGTTATGTCATCTGGTATACTATCTATAGTGTAACCTTTTAATAATTTGCCATCTAATCTAATTAGTGATCTGTCGCTTGGGTAAAATTTAATTGTTTTCATGTTATTATTATCTATTAGTGTTCGTATTTAATTTGTAATCTTGTATTAGTTTTCTTACTTCTGCACCTAGTTCTTGATTATTAGGATGTTTTATAGCTAGTTCTTTAACTACTAGTGCAAAAGTTGCTAGTAAAGATCTATTATCTTCTATTTGTTGTAAATCTTTATCCATAAAATCCCACTCTCTATCTCTATTCATTTTCTACACTTAAACTTATTATTAAATCACCTTCATATATTTTCTTAGCTTGCATTAGTGAGTATGTCCACTTTTGCCACTCTGTTCCACATTTCTGTGTCCAACCGTAGATACCATCTTGTATATCTTGAGCTATTGCTTCAATTTTTTGTTGTTCAGTCATTGTTTTTCTATTATTTTTTGTATATATTCTTCATTGTCTATTATGTCGACGGCTAAATCTAGCAAATCTCGCAAACCGTTTAACTCATACTCATTTAAGTTTTCTGTTTCGCCATTATTTATTGCTTGTACACAATCATTTAAATCTCTTGCAGTATTTTCAAACCTGCAGTAACTCATATTGCTCATTTCTTTTTAGTTTTTAATATGTTAATCTCACTTTTTAACTGGTGGATTTCAGTTTGACACTTTCTCATTTGTAGTTTATTACCCGTATCTTGGTAAAATTGATTCCATGAGTACAAATTTTGTAATGATTTAATCTTTTTTGCTATCATTATCTTTTATTTTAGTTATTAAATTGTGTATTTCATCATAATTGAAAGTAGAATACACCTTATCTACTTCTTTTTGTACGTATTCGTACGTAAATTCTTTCATTGAAACACCAAACAGTGAGACAACTAGATCGCGAGGTGAATAACCATAAGGAGATTTATGTTTATTGAAGATCATGAGTTTGATATTACCGTCACCGTAATTGATTGCTGTTAAGTTGTCTGTATTTATATATTTCATATTTATATTATCTTTTAAGTATTGTATTATTTTTGTATTAATTTTGAAAGTTTTATTATATTATTATATTGGTTTTGAGATATTTCTAAATTATCTAAAGCTCTATTAATATAACGCTTTGCAATTTCTTCGTCAACTTCTAAATAATCAATGTAAGTTTTACCTATGTGCTCATAAGATTTATCGTTACCGATAGTGGTTAATGAACATCCATTTATTATTTTAGCTTTACGTTGACTTGTTGAACCACCAGACATTGATCTTAGTATACCAAAACCTGCTCTTCGAGTAAGTTTACTAGCTTTGTCTGCATCTTCACGTGACATTACTTGAATAGTATTGCCAGTTTTATGATGGATAGTGTCAATACAACCGAGTTTTTCTTCAGTTGAACACTCGACACAGACGGTATAGCCAAGATCTAATCTTGCTTGTGGAATATTGTGGTTACATTTCATATATATATTATCTAACGGTGATTGTATTTATTTTGTATTATTTTAAATCTTCATTAGTCATTGGTTGAAATAATTCACTTCTCATATACTTTACTATTTTTATAGTCATTTCATTGAATAAATTCATATAAGCGTCATTAGTTTCTGGGAAGTTTTCATGTTCCTGTAGTTCATATTCTAGCTCATTAGCTAGTTTTTCATATAGTGAGTCAACTACTCTCACAGTAATTTCGTCTTTTTCTTCGTTAGTTATTTTCATATTATTTATTTATTAGTAAATCTTCAGTTTCATTTAATATATTTAAGTAGTATTCTGCATAAGTAGTATCCATACTTCCACTATTTAAATCTTCATATACCCAACTTTTAATGTATTGTACATTAGTAAGAGCTTCTTCAACTTTAGTTCCATCTTTTTTAGCTGTGTATCCAAGTAATCCACTTGCGATAACACTCATTGACATTATTATTTTATTCATATTATTTATATTTAGTTTTCTATCATTCCCATTATTATTGATAGAGTTGTTAAGGTTATAATTATTGTTATCATATTACTTGTACTTTATATATTACTTCTTCCATTACTATTCCTAGTTCTTCCATGAAATCTCTCATGTCGTCACAAATGTAGTTTTTATCATTAGTTAAATATAGTGGTTCTTCTATTTCACCATAGTATATTTCAAATTCATAGTTATCTATCATATTATTTATTTATTGTTTAAGACTACTTACGTAGTTTCGAGTATTAAACTCTCGTCAGTTAAACTTATTTTAATATCCCCATTTATCAACTTCAGATTCATAAGGTGGATTTAACCACTTTGGATTATTTACCATTTCATCATGACACCATTGTTTCTCGTTGTCACCAAGTTGTTCGTAGTGCATATCAAATTCTGACATTGCTACTTTATCTATTGTAGTATTTATATTATTCATAGTACTTGATTTAGTAGTTCATAAACATCATCTTGTTGAGTTTTGTTTAGTGTCATGAAAACACCATTAGCTTCACCAGGATAATTTAGAACATGGTTTATACATTGTTGAGTAAGTTCAGCTTGATTTACTGTTTGATTCATTTCATCAAAAGCTTTTGACCAAGACCAGTTTGAAGGATTATTTGGATTATACATAGTTATTTATTTTATTTAGTTATTAATTAGTTTGTGGTGAGTCAAGTGTTCGTTTTATTTAGAGACGCTAAAGTATGACTATCAACTACGTCTGTTGTTTATTATATTATCTTTTAAGTATTGTATTTAATTTGTATAAGCTGGACAGTTATTGTAGTTTTTATTTACATGCATTCCATATTTAGTTATAGATACTTTACTTGTAGTTTTACATGAAGTAGATAACATTGATAGTATTATTATTGAAATTACTATTGTTAAAGTACCGACATGAGTTGTATTTAGTTTATTCATTTTATTGTTTTTAAAAGGTGTATATTTATTTATTAGTTATTATTAGTTGTTAGGTCTAGCACTTGTTCTCTCATTAACTTACATAGTTAATATTATAAAAGTGTGACATTAGCTAGTTAAATAAGTAGAGTAACTACCTATTGTCACATATTACTCAGATACTAAATGATCTAAGATTTCACTGTATTCTCTACAGAATTTTGGAACAGTATTACTATTTGTATAAGATTTGTACTGTTGGAAACATGGCATACTTTCAAACTTTTCTTGAAATGTTGAATAGATTTCATCATGATCATAAGTAAATTTATAGCCTTTTTTGTTAGTGAAAGTGATTACAGTATTTGTACCGAGTAAAGACTTTCTGATTACAAATCTTTTAGTTGTTATTTTATTATTCATAGTTTATATTTATTTATTTATTTATATTTAGTTTAGTTATGTTATTATTATCTTTTGTAGTTTGTATTTTGTTTGTAATTAATTAGTTTGTATTTAGTTAATTATTTATTTAACTTATTTATTAAATATTTTAACGATTCTGATAAACCAAAGTCTGTTACGTTACCGTTTAAGTATTGGTTTAATTCGTCGATAGTTGCGAGTATTTCGATTTTAGTATTATTATTTATATTTTGCATAGTATTATTTTTATTTAGTTATTATTTATTTATTTATCTTATACTATTATTATCTTAACCACTCTGTATTATATTTGTATTAAATTTAGTTAGTTAATTGAAATGTCAAAGGCCTAATGGTATCGGAGGGGCCAGGGGTAAACGTCAAACGTATACGATATGGGGAATAAAACGAAGGGGGCCCATGAAATGAAAACGTAAAAGGTTATTGGCCTTGGTCGTAGGGGGGAGGGGGCAACACAAATAATATACACATCTAATATAATTAAAAAAGGTGACACTAGGTACCTAGTATATAGAGTAACAGGCTACTGTCACACTATTAATTCAGCTCGTTTATGTAAATTATTCAAAAAACATGTGAATAGCTATTAATATACGTATAAAAAGAATATTCATTTAAAAAAACATAATTATGCCAAGTTATAATCCAGATAAAGGAGCAGTAAAAGGTTTAGCTGACAGAGGAAGAGCTAAGATATTAGGACACATGGGTGGAAGAGGAGTAGGAAAGAAGATTAATTTTGATTCTTCTACAAATAAAGGAATTAAAGGGTTAGGTAATCCTGATGCAGAGGGTAAATACATTTAGATATGAAAAAGATGGACAAGTATGAGGATAAAAAAGCCTCAATGGACGATTACTCGCACGAAAGAAAACTAAGAATAGACGGTAGATATGAAGCTGCACATGGAAAGATGGCAGCAGCTAAAAACGATTTTGATCATGCACATGCTTTAAAGAAAGATGCACACTATGATGCTAAGAACAGAAGAGATAAGAATTATAGACATCCGATATTAAAACATAATCACTCTAAATAATAAACAAAATGAGTCTTGGAAAAAATTTATTAAAAAAAACAGGATCTAGCGGTGGTGGGCCAAATAATGGATTACCAGTAGGTAATAAACCCATTAAATCTATAACATCGACTGGAATCCCAACAAAGACAGATGTTTTAGCAGGTCAAAAAGAAGCATATCCTGGCATGAAGTTTGGCCCAAATCAAGTTAACGTAGCTAAAAACACTATAAGTTCACAAGGCGCTAAACCAGGTAGCCAAGTTACTACAACTAAAAATGTGAAAGTTACAGAAGGAGCAACAGGAGGTAAACAAACTACAGATCAAAATGCTTACATGTCTGGTTTAGCTAAAAGATTTCCAGGTGCATCAGGTGAAGAATTAGCTAAAAAAATACCAGGTAGTAAAGGGAGTTATATTTCTTCAAGTATGATTGATAAGTATAATAAAAGTTATTATACACCTAAAACAGTAACTACTGGTACTCCTGGAGCAGAAGCAGTGGTATCTGCACCAATAGAATTAGATAATGAAGCAGAAAAACAAACTACTGGTGAAAACACTGTAGAAACAAAGACAACTCCAGATGATAAGACAACTAAAGATAATAAACTTGGTAACTTGCCAATTGGTTCTGCAAATATTACCAAAGGAGGCACTGGCAGGAAAGCTAGTAATCCTATAAATCCTGTATCTTTAGCAAGTGACGCTTCTACAAGCAAAGATTTTAATCTAAAGCTTAACAATCAAGCTGTTAATAAAGCTTAAAAAAAATTAAAATGGCAATAATATATACATATCCAAAACTTAATAATCCTCAAGGTAACGAATTAGTAGTTGTATCTGATGTAAATAACAAAAATTCAACTAGATTAATTACATTACAGTCAATAGCATCGTTAATTCCTTCAGGAGGAGATGGATGTAGTAATGCCATAAGTGGTATTCAGACACCAGTAGGAACATACAACGCTAATTTATGCACAACAACTTCTTTCACCTCTTCAGGTGGAAGTGTTTCAATAAGTAACACTACTGAAGGCGTTAATTTTGAAACTAACTGTATAAATAACTATGTTTTAAAACCTGTAATTTGTCAAGGAGCACAATGCAATGCATCTACAGCATCTGAAACTTGGTTATTTAGCTGTGATTCTTCATTGAGTCAATATGCTGGAATAAATACTCCTGTTATTTTAGAAAATAACGGATCAATAGTACCACATTCACAAAATTTAGACCCAAATAGTCCTACTAATTGTTTTTATGTAGAATTATGGAGTCCAACTGTTTCTTTAGCTAGTACTTGTCAGTCTTGCTGCAACGGGACTCCAGCAGAATTAAAATGTTTATACACTAAATGCTCTGGTGGAGATCCAAACATGCCAGATAATTTAACTTTTGATAAAGTTAATGATGCTTGTACTACAGGTGTTATATATGCAACTCAAACTGCTAGTAACTATTCTTCTTGTTATACCTACCTTAGTGAGGTTGATGCTCCAGCAAGCACTGGTTACACTTTTATTTCAGCAACAGATTGCAACCAAGCTCCTTGTATATCTACACCACAAGAGAAAACTTGGTTTAGATGTGAAAATAGTTGTGATTTTGGTACGCTACCAGAAACAGTTTACGGAAATCAAATAAACGGGGACGGATTAGTAGTTCTTGGAAATGGTGTTAACGAAGCTTGTTATACGCTTAATGGAACTAGTGACAATGTTCAAACTCCTGGTATAATTCAAATATCAGTTAACAATGGATTAGATTGCAATACTAGTGTTGAACAAGGTGTTTGTAAAGCTTCTTTATATCACTTTGTTAAGTGTGCTGATGCTTCTTGCACCGGTGATGCTGCTAGCGTAACAAACGTATATGCAACATCTAATTTTGGTCTAAGTACTGAAGAAGTTATTTTATTTGAATTTGACGACAGATCATCTTGTTGTTATGTTCTACAGTCAGAGCAAGTGTGCCAAAAAGTTACTCAAGGTATAAACTTTTCAACCGCTACAAAAGTTGAAGGTTTAGATCCGTGTGCAAGTGAAGCTTGTGGCGAAACACCACCTCCAGCTGAAAAATGGGTGTACAACAGCTGTTCCGGCTGTGACCCAATAGTTTCAACTACTCCGTTGCATACGCCAGGAATTCATAACTCTTTATGGTGGAACTGCTGTTATTATTCTGTGCCAGCATCAGTTGAAGCAACAAGTGCTCCAGACTCTGGAATAACTATCGAACAAGTTATAAAAAGTGATTTAAATTGTGAGTCACTATTAGCAAATAATCAAATAGAGTGGAGTAAATGTGGTGATACAAATACTAAAATATACACTGACTGTTGTAATATTAATGAAGATTTACACTTAGGCTTTGTTGCAAAAGGTTTTAGTGGACCAGATGGTTGTTATGAGATAACAAGTCTAAATAAAGAGCAAGACACTTCACCATGTGATAATATTACCGAAACAACTTGCGCAGATGAAGATTGTACTGTACAAGAGTTTAAATGGCAAACAAGACTTTGTGATACAGAAATATTTACAGATGTAAGTACAGATTATACTGGTGATGCAGATAATTTAAATGAAATTTATACATTTGAAGGTGCAGATAATTGTTTTCAAATTCAAAAAGTAATTGGAACTGCAACTGGTGCTGCTGGTCCAACTATTATATCTGGACCATATAGTAGCACGGTAGATGAAACCGCTTGTGAATGTTGCAATAATAAAAACCATCATAGATATAGTAAATGCCAGGTAAGTGAACCTTTATCAGGATGTGCAAATTTAGATCCAGTAATTGTATTGGATATTGCTAATCCACCAAACGTTATACTTGTCGAACAAACTGAAACAGGCGATACTTGTTGTTATGAACTAGAAGGCAGTACTTGTGAAAATGCAACAGTTGGTTATACATCAATAGATACACCCAAAGATTGTAAAGATGCGAAGTGTGTAGAACCAGTTAATAACTATCTTCTTAAACAATGTCTTGACTCCACTTTGTCCGGATGCGAAGAAATGCCATCAAACGTAATTGTTTCTATTGGTGCTCCACTAGGTAGTACAGTTATATTACGTGATGACAACACTAATCGTGAATGTTGTTACGTCGTTGATAGTACAACCACTAGTGCTCCTACCGGAGGTTATACTATTCTACAATCTGTTAGTGATTGTGCGAGTGAACAATGTTTAGAAGCTCCAGTAGATATTGTTAAGCAATATACTAAATGCCAGCAAACAATAGAAGAAGGATCTGCATCTTGTAATCTAATGGCTCAAAATGTTAACATAAACATTGGACAAGGTCCAGCACAAACCAACGTGATAATTAGAGATTCCGCCACTGGTAATCAATGTTGTTATGTATTAGTAGGTGATGCTGTAGAGCCAACTGAAAACCACGCAATAGTTAGCCCTATAAATGGCTGTGACGTAGAATCTTTAACCATAGCGAATTGTCTTGCTGAACGAAGTGGTGAACCACCAGTCTCTGGATGATAAAATTTAAATATTCTACAAACCGTAGAAAACCAAACTATCATGTGATAGTATAATAGTAACCATATAAAAAATAAACCATGACATTTTTATATACCAGCGGCTTTGCGGCCGCTACACAACCAGATCAGAGAGTGATTGACCTTTGGAAGTACATAACCAAGAAGAAAAATTGGAGAATTGTACAATTACCAAATGGGTTTTTTCAAACCGAATACTTGAATCCAGAAACTGAACAATGGACTGACGTAACTAGAAGAGAAACGATGGATGGAGCTGAAGCTGCCATTAACGGTTCTATAGAACATTATGTTAAAAAATTGGAGTTTTTAAAAGGACCAAAAGTAGTTAAAACTTTCGAGTAAAAATAAATATAATTTAATTTAATAAAATGAGTGAAACAATAGTTAAGCATTTAAACTTCGGTGATGATGCTAGAAATAAAATATTCTCAGGAATTGAAAAACTCACTAAAGCTGTTAGCTCCACATTAGGGGCTAGCGGCAAGTGTGTTATAATGGAGGATAATACGGGTAAACCAATAATAACCAAAGATGGTGTAACAGTTGCAGATACTATTACATTGTTAGACCCTGTTGAGAATATGGGTGCTAGACTCTTAAAAGAAGCAGCTCAAAGAACAGTTAAAGATGCAGGTGACGGAACAACAACAGCCACTATATTAGCAAAGTCTATATTGGATGAGGCTTACAAACACGAAAAAGCAGATACATTAAGAAATATTAAAGAAGGTATAAATCAAGGTGTAGAAAATGTTGTTAATTACTTACAGAAGAAAAGTAAAAAAGTTAGTGGTAAAAAAATTGATCAAGTTGCTACTATATCAGCTAACAACGATAGTACACTTGGAAAAATAATAGGTGAAGCATTTAGACTTGTAGATAGCACAGGTGTTGTAATGATGGAAACAAATGACGATACCACCACAGTAGTTGAAGTTGTAGACGGCGCTCAATATGAAAAAGGATTATTAAATACACATTTTGTAAATAATAAAGAAAAAAACTCTTGCGAACTAGATAACCCTTACATACTACTAATAGAAAATAGTATTGAAAACGTAAGACAGATACAAAGTGTTTTAGAATTTATAATAAGAACTAACAAAAGCTTATTAATAATAGGAGATGCTGAACCAACTGTAGTTTCTGCATTAGCTATGAACAGGGTAAAAGGTAATATAAAGGTCAACATAATAAATGCACCTACACACGGCGTAAACAAACAAGTAACATTAGAAGACTTAGCTTTGATTACAGGTGCTACTTTAATAAATGAAGACCTAGGTGACGATATGGATATGCTCACTGAAGAACATTTAGGTAGATGTAAAAAATCTACAACTACTCAAAGCGAGACTATACTACAGCTTGAAGATTTTAATGATGAGATTGAAAAAGTTATAGAAAGTATAAAAGACAAGTTGAAAAAGGAGAATAATCCAAATAAGATAGTTGCTTTAGAAAAAAGATTAGCTAGATTATCAGGTAAGGTAGCGGTTGTAAAAGTAGGAGCTAACTCAGAAGTAGAATTAAAAGAAAAAAGAGATAGAGTTGAAGATGCTATTTGTGCTACAAAAGCCGCTATAAAAGAAGGTATAGTACCAGGTGGTGGGATTGCTTTGTTGAATGCAGCAAACAATCTTGAACCTAACAATATAGGAGAAGAAGTTCTATATAGTGCTATTAAAAAACCTTTTTTAGTTATATTAGAAAATGCTGGTATAACTGATTATAGTGCTCCAGATAACGAAGGCGAAGGTTTAAACGTGGTTACAGGAAAAACGGTGGATATGGTAAAAGCCGGAATAATAGATCCTTTACTCGTTACAAAAAGCGCTTTACAAAACGCGGCTTCTGTGGCTACAACTATATTATCTACTGATTGTGTAATTAATAATTTAAGAGCAAATGAAAGCGGTAGGTAAATATATAGTTATAACAGATGTTGAAGAAAAAACAAAAGAAACTAAAGGTGGTTTACTTTTGTCATCTAAACAAAGAGAAGATATTAGATACAGACAAGCTGTGGTGCTTGAAATAGGTGCCGAAGTTGTAGGTATTAAAAAAGATGATAAAATTTATTTTGATCGTCATGCTGGTTTTGATATAGAGATAGACAGTGATATATACAAGGTAATTAAAGATTCTGATGTTGTTATAGTAATATGAGGCTAACATCATCTGATCTAAGAGATTTAAATATACTTAAACATTATAGGATAATACGTAAATGGGCTTGTAAAACAAACAAGCTAAATGATGCGGATCTAGAGCTTTTAATTTATTTAGACTCGTTAAAGTTATTTACAAAACATGATTTTAAACAAGGTACGTACTCCTACAGCTGGGATAATAGGCGCTGGAACAGATTGTTAAAGAGTGGTTGGGTAGTAGTTTGGAGAAAACGAAATAGAACAACACAGAAATACAATATTTATAAAGTATCCGTAAAGTGTAAACAGCTAATAAGTCGTATGTACCGTATTATGTTAGGCGAAGAAGACATGCCTATTAATAAATTAAAAAACAACTATATGGATGTAGTTTTAAAAACTTCCATATTAAACGTAAACAAAGATAAAACAAGATAATTATGGCAATGATAACTCAAGTTAATGGTAAAACATTAAACACTATTGACCAGGGATATGTAACTGGACAAAAACCTGTACCAGCTGGACTTAGTTCTGCTGATAGTGCTCAAATATCTGGTATTGCCGGAAATATAAGCGCAGCACCAGGTGTTACGGGTGGAGTTGACCCAAGCACAAATGTTGTTGTACCTGGAAATACTCCAGTTGGACTAGGAGACATTAATCAACTAACTTAATTAAAACAAAATGCCAGAATACGGAAAAAAGCAAATTCCAGCAGGAATGAAAAAAAATTGTAATCCTAATTACTTTAAACCAATGGGTGAAAGATCTATGGAGTCTAGAATGACTACAGTTAAAACAGATTTGAAAATTGAAAACATTGAATACAAGGGTAACGCTGTAATTAGAGCAAATAAAGGGTAGTGGGAGACATTAAATTATACTTATTAAATGCGGGAGCATTTGGTATAACGATGATGGATTGGCTAGAGCCTGCATTAAAAATAATGTTGCTTATTTTAACAATTGGTTATACTGTTCATAAATGGGCATTAATAAACAAGAAAAAATAACTCATGAGAAGTATAAATGAAATCATAATACACTGCTCCGCTACTAGAGAAGGTCAAGACATTCCAGTAGAAACTATTAAGAAATGGCATACTGAAGATAGAGGATGGACAGATATAGGTTACCATTTCTATATAGAACTAGACGGCACTATCAAAAAAGGTAGAGATATAGATAAATCAGGGGCTCATTGCAAAGGGCACAATAGAAATTCAATAGGCGTGTGTTATTGCGGAGGCGTAGAAGCTGATGGTAAGACACCGAAGGATACTAGAACACAAACACAAAAAGAAAGTCTGTTACACGTTCTTAAAACACTAAAAGCGATGTATCCAGATGCTACTATTTATTCACACAATGAGTTTGCTAATAAAGCATGCCCATCGTTCGATGCAACTAAAGAATATGAAAATATCTGAAAACACTGAGTTTAAAATTGATGTAAAAACTGTAATTGGAATAATAATGCTAACTACAACTTTAGTCGGTATGTATTATACCTTGCAGGATGATATAGAGTTAGCTAAGAACTTACCACCAGTAGAAGTAGGTAGATTAGAGTATGAGTTAAAAGAAGAGTGGAACCACGAAAACATTGAAGACATACTTGAGAGAGTTAACATGCTAGAGCAAGTTGACGATGTAATTTTTGAAGAAATAGATGTATTATCTAGTCTAGTTAAAGATGGAACAGAGAGTGATGGCAAGCTTCAAGAACTTCAAAAAAGGTTAGAAGATCTTCAAAAAAGAAAACCAACTGTAATAGTTAAAGAAATTGAAGTAAATAAAAAACGTAGATAATGGCTAAAAAGAAAACTAAAAGAGGAAGTTCTTGTTGGAAAGGTTATAAAGCTGATGGTAAAAAGCCATCGCCAAGTGGTAAAAAAGACAAAAACGGCAAACCTAAAATGGTTAATAACTGCGTTAAGATTAAGAAAAAATAATGGCAATAAGAAAAACTACAAAAGGAAAAGGTCGTAATTTTAGAAGTACAGAAGAAGGTGCTGGTATGACGTCTAAAGGTGTTAAAGCTTATAGAAAAGCTAATCCTGGTAGTAAACTTAAAACTGCTGTAACTGGAAAAGTTAAAAAAGGCAGTAAGGCTGCTAAACGTAGAAAAGCTTTTTGTGCTAGATCTAAAGGTTGGAAAGGCGAAAGAGGTTTAGCTGCTAGAAGAAGATGGAAATGTTAAAACAAAATAAAGATGGCATACGGTAAGAAAAAAATGACTAAAAAAACCACCAAAAAAAAGGTTGTAAAATCAAAGTCTAAAAAATCCAAAAAATAATTTAACAATATAATATAGAATGGAATCAAATCAATCAAAGGGTTTAGGAGACTCAATAGAAAAGTTTACAACAGCTACTGGTATAAAAAAATTAGCAGATAAAATACCAGGAGGTTGTGGGTGTAAGGCTAGAAAAGAGAAACTAAACCAAATGTTTCCTTATGGAGAAAAAGAAAAAACAAAAAAAGAAGTTTAACGAAACTAAGGTAGGTGTTTTTTTAAAAGAAAAAGCCCCTAGCATTATAGATAAATTAGGTGATTTTTTGCCTGATCAAGGTGGTCTTGGAATTGTAAAAAATATTATTACAAGCGATTCTAGTATAAAACCAGTAGATAAAGAAATGGCTTTAAATCTTTTAGAACAAGACATAGCTGAAATGAACAATATTTCTAGTCGCTGGAAAAGTGACATGAGTTCAGACTCTTGGTTAAGTAAAAACACTCGTCCACTCACATTAATTTATCTCACTTTATCAATGACAATTTTAATGGTGCTAGATTCAACTGTTATATTAGATATAAACAGTGGTTGGGTGTCGTTACTTGAAGCTTTATTAATAACAGTTTATGTAGCATACTTCGGAAGTCGTGGTGCTGAAAAAATAACAAAAATAAAAAAATAAAATGGCAACCGTATATAATACAAAAGATATTAGAGGATTAAAAGGAAATGAAAATGCTGAACCAAGAATACTTGCTCACGATGCCCTTGACTTAGGTCGAAATGGGATTATTCAAGAAAGAATTCCTGGTACAGAAGTAGTAGGGTGCACACTTTATGTAGGTGGTACTTTTGACACAATAGCAGTAACTCTTGAAGGCAGTAAAGAGCAAACATTCTTGAGAGGAATAACACCAGGTTCTTTTTTACCTATATTAATTATAGCTGTAGATGGTGTATTTGATGAAAACGGAGAGCCAATTGTAGAATTTAGTCCAGGTGAATTAGTAGCTTTGTATTAAAATATGAAGATTGGAATAGGGATACCAATCCCATGTTTATCTAATCTACCTGGAGCATCAAGACCCGGTAGTGGCGGAGGCGGGGGTGGTGCTTGGACAAATACAAAGAGTTTATCTTTAGATGGAAATAATAGTTATGCCTCTGTTGCTTTGGGCAGTGGTTGGGCAGGTGCTTTTAGTTTTACAGCTTGGGTCTATGTGCCTGATTTAGTAGGTTACAAATCAATCTATGTAGGAAGTCAAAATGTAAATGGCTCACCATGGTTTACAATATACAACGGAATTATAAGGTATTTTACTGGCTCTGCATTCACTAGTTCGGTAAGCACAATAACTGCTAATAACTGGCATCTCGTTTCCGTAACTAGAGATACAAGTTTTAATTTAAAATTTTACATAGATGGAATTGATGCTGGTTTTTCTGGTGGTAGCACTTCAAATAATGTTCAATATCCAGCCTCCACTGCGTACATTGGTGTTTGGGCTCTTAACTTAAACACCACATTCAAAGGACAGATGGACGAACTTGCTTTTTTTGATTATGAATTAGATGGACCTCAAATGCTTGATGTTTACAACGGTGGCGTAGCTAAAGACGTCAGTGACTTAAGCCCTGTAAATTATTGGAGATTTGAAAACAACGGAAATGATTCAGGCTCAAGAAATAATCCCATAACTCTAGTTAACGGAGCTACATTTTCAACAAACATACCTGCCTAATATAGGTTCCTTAATTAGTTAACATGCATAGCAATTTAATAAAAAACACTGTTTATACTTTTAGAAATGTTAATTCTAGATCTCCAATTCCACCTGGTCCAAGACCTATAAATAATAAAATAATTCAGGAGTCGGGACCAATACCTGTTTTTATATTGCTAGAAAATAGCTCCACTGAAACAATAATACAAGAATAATGGCTAATAAAAAAATATCACAATTTACATCTGAAACTGATATAACTAAAATAGAAGGTTTGGCTGGTTATAATCTTACTGACAATGTTAAAATTAGTGGTTCGGAATTAATAACCTCTTTAATAGATAACGGACTTGGCGGTATACCAGGACCTCCTGGAGAGCAAGGAGAACAAGGTATTCAAGGTGTTTCAGGAATTCAAGGTATTCAAGGTGAACAGGGAGAACAAGGTGTTCCAGGTGAACAGGGTGAAAGAGGTTTACAAGGTGTTCCAGGTGAACAAGGTGACGAAGGACAACCAGGTAGAGACGGTACAAATGGAGCTAATGGAGCTCAAGGCGAACCAGGCAGAGATGGTGTAAACGGTACTAATGGAGCCCCAGGTGCTCAAGGCGAGCGAGGCGAACAGGGCGAACAGGGCGAACAAGGCGAGCCAGGCAGAGATGGTACTAACGGAACGAACGGTGCTAATGGATCTCCAGGAGAACCCGGACCCGCAGGTAGAGACGGCACTAATGGAGCTCAAGGAATACAGGGTGAACCAGGAGCAAACGGAGCAAACGGAGCTGATGGTAGAGATGGTGCTGATGGAGCACCAGGTGAACAGGGAGAACAAGGTGAAAGAGGTATTCAAGGTCCAGCTGGGACTAATGGAACAGATGGTAGAGATGGTGCTCAGGGAATACAAGGGGAACCTGGAGCAAATGGTACCAATGGTACTAATGGTTCTCAAGGAGAGCAAGGTGAGCAAGGTGAGCAAGGTGAGCAAGGCCAACAAGGTATTCAAGGTATTCAAGGGCAACAAGGCGCAACAGGTTCACAAGGACCACAAGGGCCTCAAGGGCCAGCAGGTGCCCAGGGCAATTCATTTATTGTTACTTCGGATTGGGTTAATATTGAAGGGGAAATTACAGGTATGAATGTAAATACAAAAACTGGTTGTGTAACTGTTACTACAAAATCAGGCTTTCAGTTTGCGTTATCTCCAGGAGAATGTCGACCTGAACCTAATCCAGATGACGAAGGTAAATAGGGTTAATAAATTAATTATCAAGTGATAGTATAAGTAATAACAATTAAATTTAATAAAATGAAAATAAAAGAAGAACACTTAAAAACAATTCAAGAACAACAATCGAAGTTAAACAACTTATTAAATCAAATAGGTTATGTTTCCGCACAAAAACATTCTCTACTTCATGATTTCTCTAAAGTGAATCAAGAAACTGAAGATTTTAAATCTATATTAGAAGAAGAATATGGCCAAATAAATATAGATGTAACTACAGGAGAATATACTGTAGTTGAAAAAGAATCAAAACTAGAAGTAGTTAAGGAGGATAAATAATGTCTAATATTATAAGAAAAATTAGTATAGGATCTGATTACAAAAATGATGCCATGCATTACTCGGTAGGTCAAGAAGTGTATGGTGGTCATGTTATATGTGATATACTAAATAATGAAAATAAAGGTGAATATTCTATCTATATTAAAAAAGAAGGAGAAGTTTTACCTTGGAAAAGATTTAATTCTAATATGGCAATAGCTGTAGAATATAATTTACACTATAGTGAATAGTATATATGACTATATAGTAAAACCAATAGGCGAAAGATATAACAATACTAAAAAGGTTGGTAATAAAAATTTAATTTTAAATACTAAAATAGAAACTTTTAAAATTATCAATAAAAAAGCTATTGTAGTTTCCACACCATCTGGATATGAATTACCTATAAAAAAAGGTGATATTGTTTACATACATCACAATGTATTTAGAAAGTATTATAATATGAAAGGTAAACAGCAAAATAGTAGATCTTATTTTAAAGATGATATGTATTTTTGCTCACCAGATCAAATATACTTATACGAGAGAGACAAAGAAAAATACTCTTTTATGGATAGGTGTTTTATCAAGCCATTAGTTTCTAATAAAATTGGTGAAAAGACTATTAAGAACATGGGTTTACTTAGGTATAGTAATAAAATATTAAGTAATCTAGGTGTAAATGAAAACGATATAGTTAGTTTCCCTAATAAAAGAGAGTGGGAGTTTGTTATAGATGGTGAGTTATTATATTGTATGAAATCTAAAGATATATTATTAAAACATGAACGTCAAGGAAACGAAGAAGAATATAATTCAAGCAGCACAACTTGCTGTCAAGGAACTGATAAAAGTTGCAAAAGAACCAATAGTAGACACAGGGGAAGATGTGACTGCGGATCGTTTGAAAAATGCCGCTGCAACAAAGAAGTTAGCTATATTTGATGCATTTGAAATATTAACAAGAATTCAAGAGGAAGAAGATAAACTAAGTGTAAAACCAAAAGAAGATAAAGAAGAAAGAAGTTTTAGAGGTTTTGCAGAAGGGCGTAGCAAATGACTTATGTTCAATCACTGTGGAAAAAAGTTGACAACGTTGTTAATGATAAGATATTTTCTAAAAATAATAGATTAAAAAAATGGAAGTATGGTTACAACTCTGATTATGATTTTATAGTAATAAGTAAAACTGGAAAAATTGGACAAATCATTGAAATACAAAATCTCAGGATTGCTTTACCAGCAGCAGATAAACCGTTTAAACGAAGCGAAAGCAAAACGGAACAATACTGGGAAAGAAAAGAATACCCGAAAGAATTAAGTAGAATAAAAAGCAGATTTGACTGGGAAGAATACCCAACTGAATTTAAAGAAAAGTGGTACGATTACATAGATGAAGAGTTTAAAAGAAGAGAACAAGGTTACTGGTTTTATAATAACAATATTCCTACTTATATTACTGGTACTCATTACATGTACTTACAATGGTCAAAGATTGACGTTGGTGCAGCAGACTACAGGGAAGCAAATAGATTGTTCTTTATATTTTGGGAAGCATGTAAAGCAGATAACAGGTGTTACGGGATGTGCTACCTTAAAAACAGACGATCTGGGTTTTCGTTTATGTCATCATCAGAACTTGTTAACCAAGCAACAATATCTTCAGATGCTAGGTTCGGTATACTTTCAAAAACTGGATCAGACGCAAAAAAAATGTTTACAGATAAAGTTGTACCAATATCCGTTAATTATCCATTTTTCTTCAAGCCAATTCAAGACGGTATGGATCGGCCGAAGACTGAGTTGGCATATAGGGTTCCAGCTTCAAAGCTTACTAGACGTAAACTAGATGATAATGTAAAGCTAAAAGAGTTAAGAGGTTTAGATACAACTATTGACTGGAAAAACACAGGTGACAACTCTTACGATGGTGAAAAGCTAAAGCTATTAGCTCATGATGAAAGTGGTAAATGGGAGAGACCTGATAACATATTAAATAACTGGAGGGTTACAAAAACTACATTAAGACTAGGTCGTAGGATCGTAGGTAAATGTATGATGGGTTCAACTTCAAATGCTTTAGAAAAAGGTGGAAACAACTTTAAGAAATTATACGACAGTTCAGACGTTACAAGAAGAAATAAAAACGGACAAACAGCTTCTGGACTGTATTCTTTATTCATCCCTATGGAGTGGAACTACGAAGGATTCATGGATACTTTTGGATCACCTGTATTCGTTACGCCAAAAAATAAAACATTCGGAGTTGATGGTATTGAAGTTGAAACAGGAGTTATCGAGCACTGGGAAAACGAAGTTGACGGGTTAAAAGACGATCCTGACAGTTTAAATGAATATTACAGGCAATTTCCAAGAACTGAAAAACACGCTTTCAGAGACGAAATTAAATCTTCATTATTTAATCTAACTAAAATATACGAACAAATAGATTTTAATGAAGAATTAAATAATACAGTACAAACGACTGTTGGTAATTTTCAATGGTTAAAAGGTGTTAAGGATACTAGTGTTGTTTTTTTACCTTCTAAAAATGGTAGATTTAATGTTAGTTGGGTTCCTCCATTAGATTTACAAAATAACGTAATAAATAAAAATGGAGTTAAATACCCAGGTAACGAACACATTGGAGCATTTGGTTGTGATTCTTATGATATTAGCGGTACTGTTGACGGTCGCGGTTCTAAAGGAGCGTTACATGGACTAACTAAATTCTCTTTAGAAGATGCTCCACCAAATCACTTTTTTTTAGAATATATAGCTAGACCACAAACAGCTGAAATATTTTTTGAAGATGTTCTTATGGCTTTAGTTTTTTATGGTATGCCTATACTAGCTGAAAATAACAAACCAAGGTTGTTGTACTATTTAAAAAGAAGAGGCTATAGGCAGTTTAGTATTAACAGACCAGATAAAGTTTGGAATAAACTTTCTATAGCGGAAAAAGAAATAGGTGGTATACCAAACTCAAGTGAAGACATTAAACAAGTTCATGCTGCAGCTATTGAGGCTTATATAGAAGACTTTGTAGGTCTACGTGAGTCTGGTTATGGAGACATGTATCATCAACGCACTTTAGAAGATTGGTCTCAATTCGATATAAATAAAAGAACTAAACATGATGCTTCTATTAGCTCTGGTTTAGCAATAATGGCTTGTAATAAAAATAAATACAAACCAAACTTGAAAAGACAAGTTAAGAGCATGGATTTAGGTTTTAAAAGATATGACAACGACGGAGTAACTTCACAAATAATATAATAAATGATTTACACTAATACACAAAGTTCCTTTCCTGATCAGGTAGTTCCACAAGAAGAGAAAATGACACTTGACTATGGTTTGCAAGTAGGTAGAGCCATTGAAGACGAGTGGTGGGCTGCTGGGGTTGGCGGAGCTAGATACACAAATAATTATAACGTATTTCATAGAAGAAGATTATATGCAAGAGCAGAACAATCTATACAGAAGTACAAAGATGAAATGGCTATTGATGGTGATTTATCTTACTTAAACCTAGATTGGACACCTGTGGCTATTATACCTAAGTTTGTAGATATAGTTGTTAATGGTATGTCAGAAAAAATATATGACATAAAAGCTTATGCTCAGGATCCAGCTTCTCAAAGAAAAAGAACTGCCTATGCTGAAAAATTGCATAAAAATATAGTTACTAGAGACTTTATAGAAGAGGTTAAAGCTCAAATGGGAGTTGACATATCTGAAGTAAAAGATATGAGTAACCCTCCAGAAAACGAAGAAGAACTTGAAATACATTTACAGTTAGACTATAAGCAGTCTGTAGAAATAGCTGAAGAAGAAGTTATTAATAATACTTTAGATAGAAATAAATACGAACTAACTAAACGTAGGCTTTATAGAGATTTAGTTGAACTTGGTATTGGTGCTGTTAAAACAACCTGGAATAAATCAGAAGGTGTTGTTGTTGATTATGTTGACCCAGTTAACCTTGTTTATTCATACACTGATGATCCTAATTTTGAAGATATATACTACGTAGGTGAAGTAAAAAATATTTCATTACCAGAACTTAAGAAGCAGTTTCCAGACATAACAGATGAAGAGTTAGAGAACATTCAAAAAATGCCTGGTAATACTAACTACAGAAGATCTTACAGAGGTAATAGAGATAGCGACACGATACAGGTTTTATATTTTGAATACAAAACTTATAGTGATCAGGTTTTTAAAATAAAGAAAACAGCTAATGGACTAGAAAAAGCTTTAGAAAAGCCAGATTCTTTCGCTCCGCCACCAAACGATGGTTTTGAGAGAGTAAGTAGATCTATAGAGGTTCTTTACCATGGTGCAAAAATATTAGGGCATCCAATAATGCTGGATTGGAAGGTTGCAGAAAATATGACTAGACCTAATTCAAACCTTTGTAAAGTAAATATGAATTATACTTTGTGTGCTCCTTCAATGTACAAGGGTAGAATTACTTCTTTAGTTGAACGTATGATAACTTTTGGTGACATGATACAATTAACATCACTTAAGTTACAACAAGTTTTAGCTAGGATGGTTCCTGATGGTGTTTACTTAGATGTTGATGGCTTAGCAGAGGTTGATTTAGGTAATGGAACTAGCTATAATCCTCGTGAAGCTTTAAACATGTACTTCCAAACTGGTAGTATTGTAGGTAGATCGATGACGCAGGATGGTGACATGAACCCTGGTAGAGTACCAATACAAGAGTTACAAACGTCAGCTCATCAAGCTAAAATACAAAGTTTAATACAAACTTATCAATATTACTTACAAATGATAAGGGATGTGACGGGTCTTAATGAAGCTAGAGATGGGAGTAATCCAGATAAAGATGCTTTATTAGGTTTACAAAAACTAGCTGTTGCTCAATCAAATGTTGCAACTAGACACATACTAGATGCAGGTTTATATGTTACATTAAAAACTTGTGAAAACGTAGCTTTAAGAGTTGCAGATTCTTTAGAGTTTGAATTAACTAACGAATCATTAGTTAATAGTATAAGTTTGTATAATGTTGCTACTTTAGAAGAAATAAAAGACTTACATCTTTATGATTTTGGTATTTATTTAGATTTAGAACCAGACGAAGAAGATAAACAAATATTAGAGCAAAACATTGAAATAGCCTTAAAGGGTAATCAAATAAACCTTGAAGATGCTATTGATATAAGAAATATACACAATCTTAGACTAGCTAACCAGTTGTTAAAACTTAAAAGAAGACAAAAAGCTAAACAAGATCAAGAAGCTCAACAAAGGATGATACAGTCTCAAGCACAAGCTAATGCTGAATCAGCTGAGAAAGCAGCTATGTATGAAGTACAAAAAAGAGAGGCTATAGCACAAACAGAACTTCAATTAGAAAAAGGAAAATCTGATTTTAAAATTCAACAAATGAGTGCTGAGCTGCAGAATCAATTAACAATAGCTCAACAGAAGTTTGAATTTGACAAACAATTAGCTCAAATAAATATACAAAAAGATGTTAATAGAGAGCAGATGATTGAAGATCGTAAAGATCAAAGATCTAAAATGGAAGCTACTCAACAAAGCTCAATGATACAGCAGAGACAAGATGGTTTATTACCAACTGACTTTGCTACTCAAAACCAAGGACCACCGTTAACAGAAGAACTAGGAGGTCAAGTTCCGAAAATGTAATAAACAACAATAACACAATAATTATATAATATCATATCATGGAAAATAACAAAGTAGAAAACACACCTCAAGAAGGTGAGTTTAAAATGAAAAAGAAAAAAGGTAGACCTAGAAAACTAGCAAACAACTCAAAAGCTGCAGCTAGAATAGATCTAAATAAGAAAGAAACAAAAACTGAAGAAGATGCCGTTCAAACACAAGAAACAAGCAATAGCGATGTTATTGTCGAAGAAAAGAAAAACGAGGCAAGTGGCGAAAAAGTGGTTGAAGAAATACGGAATGCCGAAGAGCTAGTTGAGGAAAATACAAAACCTGTAATAGAGGAAATATCAAACGAAGAAGATATTAAAGAACCTCAGGTAGCTGTTGAAGAGAAACAAGAATTACCAGAAGGTGTTAATAAACTAGTTCAGTTTATGGAAGAAACAGGCGGTAACATGCAGGATTATATTAGATTAAATGCTGATTATAATAATGTTGATGATGATGCTCTGTTAAAAGAATATTATAAAAATACTAAACCACACTTAGAACCTGATGAAATTGACTTTATAATGGAAGAGAATTTTAAGGTGGAAGAAGATTACGACGAAGAGCGAGATATACGTCGTAAAAAACTCGCAAAAAAGGAAGAGGTTGCAAAAGCAAAAACGTTTTTAGATAGTTTAAAAGATAAGTATTACGAAGAAATCAAGTTGAGGCCTACAGTAAACAATGAACTTACAAAAGCGAGAGAGTTTTTCAATAAATTTTCCAAAGACAAAGAGGTAGCGCAAAAGCGACATGAGATGTTTAAAGACGATACTAAGACTTATTTCTCTGATTTCAAAGGTTTTGAATTCAGTTTAGGAGAAAAAAAGTTTAGATATGGTATTAATAATCCAGAAGATGTTGCTAATGCTCAATCTGACATTTCAAATGTAGTTAAGAAGTTCTTAAATGATAAAGGAGAGGTTGTCGATGTTAAAGGCTATCACAAAGCTATTTACACTGCAAGAAACGCTGATAATATAGCACAACATTTTTATGAGCAAGGCAAGGCCGATGCTGTTAAAGATGTAGTTGCTAAATCTAAAAATATAAACAAAGATGCGCGACAAAGTGCACCTGAAGATGTTCATATAAAAGGGTTTAAATTAAAAGCGGTAAACGGTGTTAATACTAGTAAACTTAAAATAAAAAAACGATAAATAAAACTTAAAATAATAAATTATGGCGGGATTCACAAGCGTAGGTCCAGGTTTAACACCTACTCAAGATCAGTCAGTTCTCTCTACAAACTACTTACAGTGGAATGATAAAGATGGAGATAACTTTGCTGATTTTGCACAACAGTATTTACCTGAATTATACGAACAAGAAGTAGAGAGATTTGGTAACAGAACGTTATCAGGCTTCTTAAGAATGGTTGGCGCTGAGATGCCAATGACATCAGATCAAGTAATTTGGTCTGAACAAAATAGATTACACTTAGGTTACGATACAGTGTCACGTAATGGTGAGACATTCACCGTGACTCTAGGAGGTGATAATGAGCTAGTAATTAGAAAAAATCAAACTTTTGTAGTTTATGACCCAGCAAATGAGAAAACCTTAAAAGGTTTAGTTACTGATGCTCCTAATCCAGGTAATGCAAATACACTAACTTTTGATGGAGCTTGCTATACTGCTGCAGACTTTAATGCTTTAGGAACAACAGGTCTTAAAGTATTTGTTTATGGTTCTGATTTTGCTAAAGGATCACTTGGTATGGAAGGTTCTGTAACTCCAGTATTAACTCAATTTAGTAACAGACCTATTATCATTAAAGATAAGTATTTAGTAAATGGTTCTGATACTGCTCAAATTGGTTGGGTTGAAGTTGCTACTGAAGACGGAACATCTGGGTTTTTATGGTATATGAAAGCTGAATCAGAAACTAGATTAAGATATGAAGATTATCTTGAAATGGCGATGGTTGAAGGTGAACTTGCCGCTGCTGGTTCTGGTGTTGCTGGTTTAGCCGCAGCAACTGAGGCTGGTAAAGGTACACAAGGTTTATTCTCTGCTATAGAAGAAAGAGGTAATGTATATGAAGGTTTTGCTGGCGCTCCAGCCCCTGGAACAGGTGCATTAACAGATTTTGATGCTATACTACAAGAATTAGACTTACAAGGTGCTATTGAAGAAAACATGTTATTCTTAGATAGAGCTACTGCTCTTGATTTTGATGATATGATCGCTGCTATGGCTGGTGGAAGTTTTGCTTCTACTCAAGCTGCTTCTTTCGGTTTATTCGATAACGAAGCTGAAATGGCTCTTAACTTTGGTTTTTCAGGTTTTAGAAGAGGTTCTTATGACTTCTATAAAACTGATTGGAAATACTTAAATGATGCTTCTACTAGAGGTATGGTTGACAACATCAAAGGTGTGTTGATACCAGCTGGAACATCTACTGTATATGATCAAATGTTAGGATCAAATATCAGACGTCCTTTCTTACATGTAAGATATAGAGCTTCTGAAACTGATGATCGTAGAATGAAGTCATGGATTACTGGTTCTGTTGGTGGTGCTTATACATCATCTTTAGATGCTATGGAAGTTCATTACTTATCTGAGAGATGTTTATGTGTTCAAGCTGCTAATAACTTCGTATTATTTACAGCATAGTATACAATTATTAAATAAATGTGGAGGGTTAACGCTCTCCACTTTGTTAACACTTAAAAAAAAAAATAAGAAAATGGGATATATATCATTTAAAAAAGCAGGTGGTGAAGTAGATTTACTTCCTGCTGAAAATATAGTACATGTTGGAAATGCAACAAGCACTTCAATTGTTATAGTGTATGGAATCGGTAATGGAGCTGGTTCAGGTAATGGCCTGTCACAGCCAAACCCTGACTTTCTCAATGCTACTGTAAGTTATGGCGATACATCTAGTATTGATGATCCTAATGTAAGAGGATTAATTAATGCTGCTATTGAGTTAGCAAATGGAGCATCTGGCCCTGCTATACGTGTTGGTTTACCAACTTCGGTTGGCGGTGTAGATGTAAAGTTTGGCGCAGGCAGCGCAGGCCAGGGTTAAAACAAACAAACAATAACAAGATCCCGCTTCGGCGGGGTTTTTTTAAAAACAATTATATTATATATTATGAAAAACGAAGAAACATGGGAGATTAAAGATAGAAATTACTACTTAAGTGATAACCGATCTCCACTAACTTATACATTACCATCTAAACACTCAAGAAGATTTCCACTTCTTCATTTTGATGAAGAAACAAGAAGTCAAAGAGAGTTAAGATATGCTACTAATCAAAATAGTCCTTTTGTAGACGAGCAAGACGGTATGGCTACATTAGAACACATAGTGTTTAGAAATGGAACATTAATGGTGCCAAAAGAAAAACAAGCTCTACAAAAACTTTTATCCATATATCATCCTGCAAAAGATAAAAAATATAAAGAACTAGACAGTAAAGTTGAAGCAACTAATGAAATAGAACATATAGAAATTGAGTTTGCTGCATTATCAGCTGCTAGAGATTTAGATATTGACCATTGTGAAGCTATACTTAGAGTTGAAATAGGTTCTAGGGTATCAGGGATGAGTTCTAACGAAGTAAAAAGAGATTTATATATATTTGCTAAAAGAAATCCTGTTTTATTCTTAGAGTTAGTAAATGATGAAAACGTAGAACTTAGAAACTTTGCTATAAAAGCTGCAGAAGCTAAAATAATTAAACTGTCTCAAGATCAAAGAACGTTTAGTTGGGCTAGTAATGGCAAGAAATTAATGCAAGTACCTTTTGACGAACATCCATATTCAGCATTTGCTGTTTATTTAAAAACAGATGAAGGTATTGAAATCTATAAATCTATAGAGAAAAAACTAAAATAACAAGTGATTATAATTAAGGCGGCTATGCGGCCGCCTTTTTTATTACAAAAATATTAAAATGGCTATAAACGTAAACACAGTATATCAAACAGTCTTATTACTACTTAATAAAGAACAAAGAGGCTATATTACTCCTAATGAGTTTAACAAAATAGCCACTCAAGTACAGTTGGAAATATTTGAACAATACTTTGAAGATTTAAATCAACAACTTAGAGGACCTGGTCTTCAAGACGAGTATGCAGATAGAGTAGATAATATAGAAGAAAAAATATCTATATTTAAAACATTTTCTCAAGCAAGTTACTATAGTGAAGATATTAATGGACCTATAGCTAATCCTTATTTTTATTTACCCGCAGATGTGCATCGTATAGGTACTATAATGTATAAGGATGAACAACATTTGCAAATGACTAATAGAGGTGAATATTTACATTTAAACATGTCTAAACTGACTCGTCCAAGTGTAAAATATCCATTATATATACAAGAAGGCAATGTTAGTCCTACCGAACCTACTGAAAGCTTAGTTGTATTATGTTCAGACTGTATAAGAATATATGTTTACCCTGAAGAAATAATAAGTGATATAAGCGTTTCTTACATTAGAAAACCATTAGATGTTATATGGGCATATAGTGTAGGTAATCTTGGTCAATATATATGGGATCAAACACCAAATTCTTCTGGGTCGGTAATTCCAAATACTGGTTCTCAAAACTTTGAAATAGACAGCACTGAGCAAACGGAAGTAATAATAAGAATATTAATGTATTCTGGAGTAGTTATAAGAGATCCACAAATAATTCAAGCTGCCGCAGCTCAAGCTCAAGCCACTGAAGTTAATCAAAAAAGCTAATAAGATATGTCATTTTTAAATAATACTCCCAACGGTGGTTCAATAAAAGAAACCAATCAACAGTACTACGTAGGCACTCAAAGCAACATAGCTAGTTATACTAACTTAGTGTTAGATACTATGGTTTACACATTTGATGAAGTACTAGAAATAGGTTCTTTAGATTCTTGGGACCCTAGTAACTATCAATATCATTTAAACAATTTTTACGTAGAAGTTAGTCCTGACGGTATTTCTCCTTATGAGTTATGGGACGGGACTGGAGGCGTTAACTCCCCAGCTGGACCAAATGGAACGGGCGGTGGTTTTACTATATCTAGATTTTCTAATACACAATCTTTTAGCGTTTTAAAATTTAACAATCCCGATGCTGTTACAGACGGATACTACGTTAGAGTAAAGTTAAAGTCTCAACTAGTTGATGGTGCACCTAACTATGGTGATTATCAATATTTATCTATATTTGAATTAGTTAATAATTTCATGATAGGTTATGTTGGTAACGATAAATTAATAAGTAAAGTTAAAAGATCTGATGTATTGTTTTATGCTAAAAGAGGTTTGCAAGAGTTTTCGTATGATACATTAAGAAGTGTAAAATCAATGGAGTTAACTATACCACCTAGCTTATCAGTTATAATTCCTCAAGATTACGTTAATTATGTAGGTGTTGCTTGGATAGATGGATCAGGTATAAAACATCCTATATACCCAACTAACATAACTGGTAATCCTACAGAGTCACCTATACAAGATACTAATACAACTAATAACCCTTTCGGTTTTAATTTCCCTAGCTCTGGGTATGGTATACCTGTTCAAGATCAATTTGGTGAAAACCTAGAAGGAACGTCTATAACAGAAGGTCAATGGCAAAATAACAACCCAAATGATCAACCTACTGAAGGTGCTATATTTAAAGATGGTATTGGAAACAATATATATGCAACTAGAGAAATAGCTTTATTAGGTCAAAGGTTTGGTCTACAACCTGAGCTAGCCAACTACAACGGATGGTTTACAATGAACACGCGTGAGGGTAAAATATCTTTTAGCAGTAATCTAAGTGGTAAATTAATAATATTAGATTATATATCTGACGGTTTAGCTTATGATCAAGATACTAAAATACCTAAGTTAGCAGAAGAAGCTTTATATATGCATATAGCTTATAGCATATTAGCAAGCAGGAAAAATGTTCCCGAGTATCTAGTTGCTAGATTTAAAAAAGACAGAAGAGCTCAATTGCGTAATGCAAAAATAAGATTATCAAATATAAAACCCAAAGAGTTTGTCCAAGTTATGAGAGGCAAAGCTAAGTGGATTAAATACTAATTAAATGCCAGAAGCTAAAAATACATTCATCCAGTCCAAAATGAACAAGGATATGGATGGTAGAATATTACCCAATGGTCAATATAGAGATGGTGAAAACATTCAAGTAAGTAGATCAGAAGGAGACGATGTTGGAGCATTAGAAACAGTTTTAGGTAATGTAAAACTTACAGACTTTGGTTTAAGCGATAGAGACTTAAAAACAATTGGAAGTTATTTTGACGACAATAGTAATCGTATATTTTTATTTTTAACTAATTATAGCGATTCTTCACCAAACCAGTTAGACAATGAAGCTATAAACTCTCCAGGAGTTGCTTGTTATATAGTTTCTTATAATGTACAAACACAAGTATCTTCAATATTAGTAGAAGGTGATTTCTTAAACTTCTCTCAAACACACCCAATTATTGGGGTGAATTTATTAGAAAATCTATTGTTTTTTACAGATAATAGAAATCAACCTAGAAAAATAGATATTAATTTAGCCGGTTCTAATTACTATACAACTGAAGATCAAATATCAGTAGCTAAATACTATCCATACACAGCTCCATTGTTGATGAAATATTTACCTAGCAATGCGCCACCTAGAATTAAATGGGAGTCTACAATGACTGACACAACTAGCGAGTATCTACCTATACACACCGCTGCTAAAGTATCAGGTAATGGAATTCCAAACTCAGAAATTGTTCTTGATGGTTATTATTCAAATATCATGCCTAAAACACCTGGATATATTGGAAATCCAAATGGATGTTTAGTTACTGGTGATGGTGTTCCAGATGGTACTACTGTGGATTCTATAACTTTAGGTGTTAATGATACAACTATACATCTTACTCCAACGCCACCTAGCACAATATCTACAGGTACAATATTATATTTTCAATTTAAAAATCCAGAATATGCAGTAAATTGGCCGGGTGATCCTGAATACTTAAAAGAAAGATTTGTTAGATTTAGTTATAGGTTTAAATTTGACAATAATGAATACTCTTTAATAGCTCCTTTCACACAAACAGCTTTTATACCTCAACAAGATGGTTATTTTATAGGTAACAAATATACGGGAACGCAAACCAATAGTACAGATAATACTTCTATTTTTGGTCAAGAAGCAGAAACTTTTGACTCTACTGTTGTTCCTTTCATGCAGAACAAAGTAACTAATATTGAAGTATGTTTAATAGCACCAACCGCAGGTAATCTTAATAATTCTAGTTTTCCAGAATATATAAATTGGTCTGAAATAAACAAAACTTTAAAAGTTATAGAGATTGATATATTAATAAAAGACTCTTCTAGTAACAACGTGTATGTTGTTGAAACACTTGGTTTATCACAATTTAAAAATGTAGATAGTGAATACTTACTATATGATTATCAAAGTAAGAAACCTTGGAGAGTTCTACCTACAGATCAAGTAACTAGAGTAAGTGATGTTGTACCACTTAAAGCTCTAGCTCAAGAAGTATCTGGAAATAGATTAATGTATGCAAATTTTGTTGAAAAACACGCTTCACCCGAAAGGTTAGACTACCACCTTTCAGTTGGGCAAAAACCTTTTATACCTTACGATTTAGGAGAAGTTGGATTAAATGAAGAAACTAGTTATATTAGAAAAGAATATCAAAACCATACTCTAAAGCAAAATAGAACATATCAAGTTGGAGTAGTGTTATCTGATAGGTACGGTAGAAAATCAAATGTAATACTTTCTGAGTTAGTAGATTTTCAAGAAAATCCAAGTGCAAAAAAGAACTCAACTATATTCCATAACTACGCAAATTCTAATAGTTTAATAATATATGACAAGGACCAAATACCTAACGAAGATGCTAACACTTGGCCAGGAGACAATTTAAGTATTACATGGAACAACGTGATACCAGAAGAACCAAGTCAAGATGGTTATCCTGGTGTGTATTCTGTTAATGATCGAACTTTACAAAGTGTATTATTAAACGTAGGTCTTACAGGCACTTTTCCACCAAATGATGATTGCAATATTTTAGTAAAAAATACTCTTGCTGGTGAAGCGACCGCGGAAGCATCTATAAAAGCTTATAGCGATGCTGAAGGAAAAATATCTGAAATTGTAGTTAACTCTTCTAACAACGGGTGGGAAAACGGAATGAATGTAGTAGCTGATTTTTCTAGTGGGCTCCCGTGTAATGGTTGGGATGATCAAACTTTTACAGGTAATGCGGTTTGCCCCGCTGACAGACCTTTAGGTTGGTATAGTTACAATATAGTTGTAAAACAAACAGAACAAGAATATTATAATGTTTACATGCCTAGTGCTTTAGCTGGTTACCCATGTAATCAAAACGTTGATGGCGCTGTTGATGAGTTATATGGTGAAACTCCTAAAATGATTTATCCTTTAGGGCAAGATAAAGCAACATCTCATTTAACTTTAATTGGAGATAATATCAATAAAATACCTAGAGACTTAAACGAAGTTGGTCCTGAGCAAAAGTCTTTTAGAAGTTCAGAAAGACTATTTCATAGAGTAGAAGGTATATTATTTAAAGATAATTTAGATCAACAACAATACTCTAGTCAACCTTATTCACCCTCTTTAACAGGAGATAAAGTTGTTACAATATCAAATATGTCAAAATTAGACTTAGGTAATTTAATAACTAATCCTGCTTATCCTATACTACCCAATTCAATATACAAAGCAGAAACCGATCCTTTTGTAGCTAGAATAAGTACAGATAAAAGGTTTGGTATAGTAGCTGGTGACAGTGTCAATCCTTGCATTAGTACAGATAGTAAACCAAATCCTGATGATCCATTACTACCTCCACTTATAGATGTTAATAACACTCAGTTCGCTATTGGACCCGTGCTTAGTGTTAGTGAAACTAAACCTGTAGAAAGCTTATTAGATATATTTTGGGAAACTTCTACTAGTGGTTTAATAAGTGAGTTAAACGATAATATTAAAAATACAGATAATACAGCTCCGTCTGGTATTTCACCAGTTTCTATAAGTTGGAGTGAAGGTGATCCGTATGGTGCCTCTATATCTGGACAGTTTTCTGCAATTGGTCCAACCGGTTTAGTGTTAGTTGGTACTTCAGAAATATCTTTAGTTGGTGTTACTAGAGGTGATAATGTTCCTTGTCTTGATCAATTTGAGCTAGTTCAATTAGGTTTTGGTGAGGTTGAATTAAAAATAGCTTCATCAAGCCCAACCAATCCAGGATTTTTACATTGGCAAGATCAACTAAAAAACCAATACGATTTTGAGTTTGAAGTAAAAAACACAACAACAGGGGCTGTAGCTACAACCTTTTTAACAGGTTTTTTAAATAACAAGCCACCAGTAGAAAGATTAGAAGCTATTGATAGTAATAATAACGTTGTTGAAATAAACTGGGTAGATGTAAAAGAATCTATATGCTTAAGAGGTAGTCTAGACACTCAGTCACAAAGAGAAAATGCGCAAACAATGTCTTTAAAAGCTGTTGAAGGTAGTCAAAAGTTTGGTCTTAGATTGGAATCTAATATGTTTATAGATTGGAGAAGTTACGTTGACCCTGAATCTTCTTTTGCAAATGGTGTAGTTAATTTTGGAGTTATAGAGCCAACCACAGTGAAGTATATTAATGCTGCTCCATATTTCAATGAGTCTTCTCCTTGTTGTATAGACACAAATGAAGACAGTGGTAAAATTAGACAATCAGGAATGTACGATTTTGGGTGGTTTGGTGGGCCAACGTTACCCGGTACTCAAGCTGACAAAAATGGTGATGGCAGATTTAGGCCAACTACTTACCAACCAGGTGACAGTAACTTAAATAGTTGTACATATTCTCAAAAAATATATGCACCAGACCCTAGTTTATACCCTGTTAATAACGATATATATCCAGTTCCTGGTAATAGTAATGATAAATTAAAAATGCCTAAATACTTTAGAGGATCTCAAGGTTTTTCAAGTCAGCCAGATATAAAGTTTAATAGTTCTATACTTCAAGAAACTGCATTTACCAAAACTGTAGAAACAAACACAGGTGACGCTGATTGGGACGGTTCTTTTGCTGTTATGAATGGAGAATTTGGTAGTGAAATAGGTGAAAGTTGGCCAAATATAAGTGGTTCACCATCAGGCATAGGAACTGCATTAGAAGTACAGTGGTCTATTCCTAGAATGTACCAAGTTAGTATGATGATGCCGCATGGTAATGAAATACCACCCAGGTTCAACTCTGGCCTTGCACAAATTATGGAGTGTTTTGGAGATAAAAACTTTGTAACAAAATTTCCTTTTGACCAGCCTCGTTACTGGGAAATGCCTTCAAGAACATCCTTCCCTCAAGGTGTACCTAAAACATCAGGATCTAAGTATTTTGATATTCAACCTGGTGGTGAAGTTATATTCGGTTTAATACCTGAGACTGTAATAAACAGCTTAAATACAAACGATAGAAATTCTATATTAAAATATTTACCAAAGGGTCCAATATACTGGGATAATAGTTCTAATTCTACTAGAGGTGGTTTTCAAGGAGAAAGTCAATTAGATCCAGAGAATAAACTTGGAGAACAAATAGTTGGTATTAAATATAACAACTATACCACTAATGATGCACCATCAGCATATGCTCACCACTATTGGCCAGATATAAATGGTTTACTTCAAACTGATCCAGATACTCTTTATGCAGACTTCAAAAGTGGTAATCTATCATCTGCTCCAGATTTTATGAAAATAAGAAACGGCGCAAACACTTTTTATCAGTTTAACAATCAACACGCTGCTTATACAAGTTTAGTCAATTGCGGTGACTCTGATCAATATGACTTTTTTCCATTCTTTTCAAATGCTGCAAAAACTATTGGTGAATGGTTACCTAACGCATCTCAAGTAGCTAATGCCATGGGTCATTTGTTTTATTTAGGAGGTATTAACAACTCTGGTTATGGTAGTTCTACAAATGGTCAAACGTTTTTTATACAACCTGAACAAATACAACCTGGCTATCGAAAAGCAAAAGCTAAAATTCACGCTGGACCTGTAGGTAGCGTTTCTGAAGCTTGGGATGGTCCTAATGATTTTGGTATTGGTTTACCAGGTGGTAGATATGTTGTTACAGTAAGAGCAACCGATGCAGGTGGCGATGGCGCTTTCGTAGAGTGGGATGTACCTGTATATTTACCATGGTGGAGCACTAGAACAAATACACCTTTAAGGTTGAACTCGTAAAAAATTAAAAAATAAAGTGATTATATATTATGGCTTATCAAATACCAATTAAATATTTCAACGCTTTTTGGTTAAAAAAAGTAGTGGGAAGCACAGACAAAACTTCCACAGGTGATTATGCTTCTACAGTAACAACTGAAGTTAAAGTTGGAGGTTCTGAAAGCTCTATTGGAACTACTGAGGGTCGTTATGTAATACCAACATGGCCTGGTTTACCTTGGGGTAGTAAATTATTTAAACCTGATTCTTCAGGTCAAAACCCTGATGTGTTAATGCCATATCCATGTTTTCCTTGGGGAGGAAGAAATTGGAATGATTATGCTCCTGTAGTTTGGAATTTTTATGATAATGCTCAAAATGGTGCTTATAGAGTTTCACAAGGGTTACCTCCATCACCAACTAATGGTGGAAAAGTTGCTTTAACAAGCACAGCACCGGGTAACGGATCTGATGCGTATTTTTCTGTAGGTGATATTGTTAACGTACAACAAACATCCACAACACCAACAAATCCACAATACAATGGTCAACATACAATATTAGAAAAACCAGATGCTAATACCATAGTGTTAGATGTATCATTTGGTGGATCTTCTCCTGTAGAGGGCGGAACTGTTACTCAAGGCAGTCAAGACTTACCATCTTGTGGTGGGAGTTTGGTTAGTAGAAATCCTAATGAAGAATTAGGCAAGGAGAGACAATGGGCAATTGAAGAAGCTAGAATATTTGGTGGATACAATAACACCACTTTGGATTTTGGTGTTAAAGCCTATACTGTTGAAGAAGATAATCAACAAACAGTTAGAAGTTCTTCATTGATTTATTCTGGAATATTCAACTCATTAACTGGTATAAACAATACAAATGTTTTTTCCACAGCAAATCCAATAACAAAAAGTGTTGATCCAGAAAATGGGTCTATTCAAAAGCTTTATGCTTACGATACAAACTTAACTATATTTCAAGAAAACAAAGTTAGTAAAGCATTGATAGATAAAGATGCAATATACTCCGCTGAAGGTGTTGGAACACCTGTTTCTTCCACTAAAATGGTTATAGGTCAAATTGTTCCATATACTGGTGAATTTGGTATAAGTAAGAATCCTGAGTCGTGGGCTCAATTTGGTTTTAGACAATATTTTACAGATAAATATAGAAATGCTGTGATGAGACTGTCTAGAGACGGTTTAACTGAAATATCTTCATATGGTATGACTGATTATTTTAGAGATAGGTTTTCTACTATAGATGACAAACCTTTAAGAAGATCTTTATCTTTTAAGTACTTTGACGAAGGTTTATTACCTGAACAATATATTAATAATTTTTTAGTTGTAAACGCAGAGTGTGGCGTTGAAAATATAGTTGTAGGTTCTTCTATGCAAATAAATAATATACAAGTTCCTGGATTATTTGTTACAAACGTACAAGGTAATCTTATAACAGTTTCACTTCCCTGGAGACCAGATACTTTTAACACTGAATCATATAGTGATATAGTAAAAAACTACCCGGTTTCATTTATAAGTTATGTTTATGATGAGCTGTTAGGTGGTTTTGATAATCATAATAAAAATTATGTATTATCTATAAAAGATGGTGTTACACAACCATGTGCTGCGGTTTCAGAAGGTAGAGAAGTTGGTGATAATTTTGATTATACAGATCAGTTTAGAACATATAACACTTTTAACACTCTTAATTTTGATGAAAGTATAAATGGTTGGGTTAGTTTTTATAGTTATAATCCTACGGTAATAGGTAGTTTAAAAAATGAATTTTACACTGTTGATAACTTCGACTTATACCAACATTATCAAGGAGGTCAACTAAATCATGGTAATTTTTATGGTACACAATATAAATCTTCAATAGAGTTTATATTTAATCCTAAGCCATCTATTTCTAAAAACTTTCAAACAATAGGATACGAAGGTAGTAGTGGTTGGCAAGTAGAGTATTTTGTGTCAGATAGTACTGCGGCGTTGTTTAATACTTTTACAGGTACTTACTACCCAGCTCAAGATACAGTAAATGCTATTCCAAGCTTGCAAGAGGGAGAATATACAGATCCTAATACTCAAATGCAACAACATGCTGGATTTTATTTAAAAGAAAACAAGTATGTAGCTAACTTGGTTAATGCTTCACAACCTTTTAATGGTGAGGTAGTTTTTGGTAACTCAATGAGCGGTATAAAAGGTTTTTATACGACAGTTAAATTAAGCACAGATGATTCTACTCAACTTGGTGGAGTTAAAGAGTTATACTGCGTATCAAGTAAATTTGTGGTATCATCACAATAATATTATATGAAATTAAATACAAGACAATTACAACAAGAAGATTTAGATACAATAAGAAAATGGTGGGAAACTTGGCCTGATTGGGTTGACCCGGGTGAAGGGTTTTTACCTAAAACAGGTTTAGTTGTAACTTCTAATGATAAATTAATAATGGCTTCTTTTGTGTATCTAACAAATGCAGATGTAGCTTTATATGAATGGATCATATCGGATCCAGACTATAGAGAAGAAGATAGACAAGAAGCTATAGAATTAATGACTATTGAAGCTGAAAAAATGGTTAAAAGCTTAGGATATAAGTTTTTATTTTCTATTTGCAGACACAAGAAACTTGGAGAAACGTATAAAAAATTAGGGTGGCATAAAGACGAAGAGCCATCATTTGAATTTGTAAAACTTATAAAATAAATAAATATGGCATTAGTAACAGCAGCCGTAGTTGGAACAGTAGTAGGAGCGGGTATGGGTATAGCATCCGCTGTAAAAGCTGGTAACGACCAACGTGAGGCAGAGAGAAAACTAAGAGAACAAGAAGCAATGATAAAAACTCTTGAAGACTCTAGACAAGAAGTAATAAACCCAATGGCTGGATTAACCAACGAAGCTGAAAAAGTTGGTGTTGCTACACAAGCCGCTAAGTTTCAAGCTGAAGAAGCAGATCAAGCTTTAGCTAACACTTTAGACACTATTCTACAAACAGGTGGTGGAGCAGCTGGTGCTACAGCATTAGCTCAAATGGCTCTTAAATCTAAGCAAGGTATATCAGCAGATATTCAAAAACAAGAAAGACAAAATGCTGTAAACATAGCTAATTCACAACAAGTTATTAACCAACAAATAGCTGAAGGCGAAAAATTTGCTTGGCAATATCAAGAAAGTAGAGAATTACAAAAACTTAATAGAGCGCAGAATTTAGCAGATAAGTTTGAAGCTCAAAGTTTTGCTGCTGAACAAGCTAAATGGGAAGCTTACGGTAATATAGCTGGTAGTGTTGTTAGTGGTGTAGGTAATATTGCTGGTGCTGTAAATACAACACAAATGCAAGGTCAATATGATCAATACTTAGAACAGGCTGGTTCTAATGCTGTAGGCTATAATGAATTCGTTGGTCAAGGATCAATTAGAGAATAAAAAATAAATAATATTATGGGCTACGAAAATCCAAGAATACAGATAAACCAAACTAACGCTGAAATTAACAAGCAGGTAAAGAACTTTAATCAAGATTTTAATGAAGAGTTCGATGCTATTAATGCTCAACAAGCTGCTAACATAGAAGCTAATATGGAAATATTGGAAGAACAGCAGAAGAAAAGAGCTATGGGTGACGAGATGTGGTATCAGCAAGTAGAAAAATATAAGCCAAAAGGTGACTATGCTAAAGATACTAAAGCTTTTTTACACAATATGCATAATAAGTATTATGAACTTTTAGGATGTGAAACTAGTGAGTGTAGAGAACAATTAGAGAGTTTAAAAAATGTACCTAGACAGTTATCAGAAGTTGGTGGAGCATGGACGAGCATGAATGAAAAATATAATGAAGCTGGTGGTAAAAAACTATTCGCACCGGGATCATTAAATGCTAGAACACCAAACTACGTTATGCAAGTAATGGAAAACGGTGGTACAACTAAGAAAGTTTATAACGAAAAAACTGGCCATGTAGAGTTTGAGGTATATGATGCTAAAGGCGGTCGTGTAATGGAGTTGGATAAAAATGGTAAAAAAACAAATAATCCATTAATGGTTGATGCTGTTGATTTTACTAAAGGTGCTTTAAGTGGTGATATTAATGTTAATACTTACGGTGATCCATCTGGTTTGAGAAAAGAATTTCAAGCAGGTATAGCTAAAGACATGGAATACGATGACTATATTAAAAAAGTTGCTGACAACAGCAATCAGTATAATAAAAAAGGTTATGAAGACTATACAGAAGCTAATAATCTATATAAGCAAAATCTAGCAGGATCAAACGCTGGAGCTTTAATGGATGATAAAAAGATAATGACTGATAATTACCCTGTAATAATAAATGGTTTGTTTGAACAAGCTAAAGCTGGAGATCCTAAAGCTTTGGCTTCTTTAGAAAAACTAGATCAACAAACTGGAGGTAAAATACTAGGTGGCGATGGTTTAGGAGGTACTAATGATTTAGATTTATCAAGCGGTTTAGCTGTTCAGTCAGCTATAGGCATGTGGGACAATAGTGACATACAAAGAGAAGCAGCTGATGCTTATTTCAAGTATTATGACGAGTCTTCAAACTTGTTAAAGCCAGATAGAATAGACAAAACACAAAGTATTAGTTCACAAACTAGTTCTGAGAGAAGAGCTCAAGAAAAATTTAATATTAGTAAACTCGAAGGTATAGCTAAACTTAAAGCTGCAAATAATGAAAAGGAGTTTGTTACTAATTTTGATAATATGTTTGCTAATGCTAAATCAGAAAGCGATGTTGCCGAGATTTTAGATGATCTTAAGAACTTTAAAATGAGTAATAGCAATAAAGGTAGTGGTAGTATTTTAGAGTTCACAGGCGATGAACCAAAAGACCGCAGAATGGACACAGAGGATAATGGAGATGGTACTTTCTCTATAACCTTAAAGAAAATCTCTAGAGATCCTAAAACAAACGATATTATTGTAGGAGATGCGGTAAGAAGTTATAATACTGGTAATGCTAATGATATGAACACTCTTAGAAGAGACTTTGGCATAAACAACAAAACTTACAAATTACAAGGCGAAACTTCTACTAAAGAAGAAGAACAAACTACTCCTGCTGTTAAACAAAACAACCCACTAAATGCTGCTAGTTTTAATAAAAACAATCAACCTAAACCAAAAGTAGAGGCTAAAAGTAATTTTGTTCCAGATCCAAATATAAACTATGAAAGTTTACCAATGATGGATAAAAGAAGAATAGAGTATGATAACTGGAAGCAATCACAACAACCTCAAACAACTCAAGCACCTGCTCCTGAAGTTAAACCTACTCCTGAAGTTAAACCTACTCCTGAAGTAAAAGCAACAACACAGTCAAGTAGAGACTTTAAATCTGAAAATAAAAAGCAAGAAGATTTAATGAGAAACTCTGAAGTTATTTATGGTGGTAGATCAGGTGATAATACTTATGGTTTAACAGATTATAAAGATTATGATTTTCAATATTACTTAAATAGTAAAGACCAAGTACAAGAAGGAGTTAATAAAGACGGTAAAAAGGCTACGTATTGGGGAGGTGATCAACCTAAAAAAGGTTTGAAAACAGATTTAGGTGGAAAAGTTTATGATGGATTATCTGATGGACAGCAAGCAATGATGAGAATGCAGCATGTTAATATAGGTTGGGATCCTAGAGTTACTATGCTATTAGCGTCTGGAGCAATCAAGCCTAGTGAAAGAGGAGAATATCTTAGAGATTACAATAAAACAACTACTAAATACAACGATAATAAAGCTAAGTTTAAAAATATAGATGATCAAAAAATGTTTGATCAATGGGTGGATTTATATGCGAATAGTGAACCAAATGAAAAAGGGTTACAAAAACAATATAAAAGAAGAGTAGAAGATATTGCTAAAGGTTATGGATACACTTTAACAAAAGAACAACTTGCTAAGTTTAAAGTATAATATAATATGAACGAAGACTATTTACAGTTATTATTCTCTGCTTACGGCGACGAAGTAGGAAATGATTATGATGCTTTTAAAACCGCCATGAGTAATGAAGACTACTCAAGAATGTTATTTGAAACTCACTCTGAAGAATTAGGTGATGATTATGCAGAGTTTAACAAAGCTGTAGGTATAAACATCGAACCATATGTTGAACCAGAGGAAGAAGTTTCTATATCTGGAGATTACGGGGTAAAAGAACAAGATGTTTTTCAAACTACCGAACCAACTAAATCAAAGTTTAGTAAAGATATATCTTACGACGACTTTAACATGAAAGGGCAAAATTCAGCTTTTGATAATGCTGAAGAGAATTTAGAAAAAAAGCTAGCTTCTCAATATCCTAATCTCACTTTTGACACGCCTATAATGAATGGTGGTGTGTCTAATGATATGCTAGATGTAACTAATGAAGATGGAGAAGTATTTAGATGGCAGATGAATACAGATTACAATGCTGGTAAAAGAAGTTCAAGTGGTGAGTATACAGTTGTAGATCCAGAAAATAGAGAGCAAGAAAGTAGAAATAACTATATAGATTTTCTAGAGTTTGCCAATAAATCTAAATACAAAGATGGCAAGTATCAAAACTCTGATGATATAAGAACTCTAGGTCCAGATTATGTGGTTAAAAATGAACAAGGTCAAGATGTAGAAATGCAAGTTACTCCTGGTTTAACTCAAAAAGCAATATCTATAATGAGATCAAATCCAAATGTAACATCGTTAGATGAAGCTATAGATTTAGCTGTTGACACTGAGTTTGGACAAATGAATATAGCTTGGCAAGAGTCTATTCAAAATAAAAAAGCTAAGAAAAACTTTGATTTTAAAAACGAAGTTAAATCATTAGTTTCTAATAACAATTTTAACCCTAATATAATTGGTGATGACTTAGATGGTGATATAAACAAAACCATAGAAACTTTAGAAAGTCTAGGCATGCCAAAAGAAGTTATATCCTCTGCTGAAAACACCGCGCGTGTAAACAGTCAAGGTCAAAGCATTAGCCCTAAAGCAGATTACCAAGAAAAATTAAATAATGTCAGAGCTTGGTTAGATGGTTCACAAACATGGGGAGAAAATACTGAAGGACCATTAATTACTAAGGCTTATAACGAACTTGTTGACCAAAGAAGTAAAGAACAAGTAGATAATGATATTAAACAAGGGGTAATAGAAGCTGGTGTTAACCAAGAGCAGGTATTAAAAAGACAAGAACAATTGTTAAATGCTGAAGGTAATACACTGAGTAAAGAGCAAGCTTTATTACAAGCGGAAAAAGATGTAATAGCTTTGACTGTTCAAGATATTAAAACAAAAAAAGCTAAAGAAGATGGTGATAGAATTTTAAAAGCTGAACTACCTTATTATGAAGGTAAAAGTAAAGATAAAATAGAAGAACTACAGTCTGAACTAGCTGAAATAAAGAAATTAGAAGAAGGGCAAGAAAAAACAATAAAATATAAAGAGTATTTAGATAAAGTTAGAAGTTTCTTAGATGATGATGAAATTAACTTATTAAAACAAGGTGATAAGTTTGTAAGAAAAGATAGACAAGAACAATTAGATAATTTAAATTCAAACGCTAAAAACATTGTTAAAGATTTACTTTTAGATGCTCCAGACAAGTTAGATGAAAAGTTACTAGATACAGATACTGAATTATTAAATTTAGCTAAAGAAATAAAAAGAAAAGGTTTAAGCGAGACACTTAATGAAGGTAGTATTTTACAAATGTTTGGAGCTGCAGGCCAAGAACTTGTAGGAGCAGAAGGAAGTGCTTATGAAGATTTTAGAAAAATAGAAAAATGGATTGAAACAGGTGAAATGCCTGATTTATTAACTCCATTACCAGTCTCAACAACAGACAGTTATTTATTCGATAAATATGGTGATGCTAGTGGTCAAGATCCTTTAGTGAAAAAATATAATGATTTACTTGAGTATAGGTCTACCTTACTCCTTGCGCAGAGTTTAAATGCAGATCCAACTTCTTTTGGTAAAACAGAAAGTGGTGTTGGTAGATTTTTAGAAGGTGTGGTAGAGGCCACTCCTGAAGCTGTAGGTATGAACAGTGGTTTAACTAAAGATAAACAACGTGAATTAGGTTTTGACATCTTAGAGGATGTCTATGGTATCAAGAAAACAGATAAAGACAAAGCTAATCTACATCATATAGAACACGATCTGTGGAAAAGCTCTGGTGAAATGATACCTGGCTTAATGAGAATGGGAGCTGAGATATATTTAACAACTTTAGCAACTGGTGGTGTGGGATTTGGCCCTGCGGTTTTAAGAGCTGCTACTTTTAGAACTTTACTAAGAAGTGGAGTATCAAGCAGCATGGCTAAGAACATCGCTACTTATGGCAGCGCTGTAATGACAGAGTACGTAGGCTTGCAAGGTAGTAATGCAATGGAAAGATCTTTAGATTTTGGACCAGGTATAGAAAATCCAGAATTATTTGCCTTAACAGCTAGTGCTATAAGGTTAAAAGGTGCACAAGCTTCTAGCAAGTTTAATAAAGCCATTGTAGATACTTACAAAACAGGTTCTAATGCGCAAAGAAATGCTTTAGAATATTTTTATGCTTTTCCTACTACAGCATCTACAGAAGCTGGAGCTTTAAAATATACTGGTAGTTTGATTGATAGATCAGTTAAGTCTTTAAGTAGAACCACAATAGCTGCTGGAAGTAAAGTAACTGGAGCTGCTGGTGGTGCTATGACTATAAGCACGGCTGATAATGTTGGTGCAGTTTTAGCAGGTGATAAAACCGTTGCTCAAGCTTTAAACGATGTTACCAATCCTGATCATTTAATGGAGTTAGGCGGAGCTTTATTGTTTTTAGGTATGTCTAGACCAGACAAGTATAGTAAACAGACTATAGAGAGGTTTAGAACAGAGGTAGATTTAATAAGAGGAAACAACCCTCAGTGGAACAAGCTCAGAAGATCTCTTGGCATGAAAACTGTTTCTGATAAAAGTGAAGAGTATAGCCAAGGTGAAGAAGCTTTTTCTGAAAGAGTTGATGAAGCTTTAGAATTAAAGAAAGAAGAAATAAACAACAGTAATAAATCCGAGTCTCAAAAAAGTCAAGAAATATCTGCGTTAGAATTTAATGCTAATAGATTAAAATTAAAAATACCTTTAGATGTTTTAGCTAAAGATTTAGCAAATCCAGCAGTTATGGGTAGTTACAAGGAATTAGAGCAAGCTGCTTATGCTATATCCGTAGGAGGTTTTAATGCTAAGAACTTGTCTGTTATAGAAGCTGCATCTTTCACTAGTGATGGAACGTCTGGTGTTAAAATGTTAGAGTTTTATGGATTAGATGCTGCTCAAGCTCAACAAGTTGTAGATTTTAGTTATTCAATGAGAGACGTAGCTAAAAGACATTTTCAAGGAGACTTAACTAATGCTAATTTCCAAAAGTATATAGACGAATCTATAACAGAAAGTAGATTAGAATCTTCTAAGGAAAAAATAAAGAAAGATTATGAAGCTAAACGTATAGACAAAGCTGATTATGAAACTCAAATAGAAGAAATAGATGCTCAACTAGATGTCAACTTAAGATCTAAAAAGCAATTACTTGAAGCTGCTAAAGTAGAAAGAGCAGGTAAAGAGTTAGAAAAAATTGAAGAGTACGAGAAAGCAGGTTTTCAAATTAAAAAAATGAACGATGCTGAAATGAAGAAATTCATGGAAGATAATGGTGGTAATTTTAGTTCAACTGGTTTTGGTTATCAAGGTGTTGTTAATGGTAAGTCTATAGCTCTAATTAATACAGATGCTACAGCGAGAGAAAATGTTGGTGGAACAGAGGTACATGAAATATGGCATCATCCATTTGAAAGAAGATTAGGTAGTGAAGCTATGGCTAGCAGAGTAGAATCTTTAATGAAAGATGAAAAGCTAACTAAAAAACAAGCAACTAACAAAGTTAATAAAGAAGCTAGAGATTATATAAATGGTCTTCAAAAAGCTTTAAAAAATAGAGGCATACTTGACATTGTTAAAGAGGAAATGTCTAAAAGACCCGGTTATAGAGACGCAATATTTGATGAAATATTTCAAGGTAAAGAAATTCCTTTGTCTGAAATGAAGGAGTTTATCAATGAGTTTATACAACTTAATGAAAACGGAGCATTTAATAATTTAAAATCTGAAGCACAAAGAAAATCTAGTGACAAGCAAAGTACTAAAGAACTTACAGAAAAAGAATATCAAGAATCTTTAAATGATCCTATTAAGTTTGTAGACTTTGTTTTAACTGGTAAATATAATAGTAAAAACATTAATGAGTTTTTAAAGCGTGAAGCAGATGCTTTAGGTGCTGAAAGTAAAACTACAGGTCTACAAGCATCGGAAAGAACTAATGATGTTAATGATCTAGCTTTGTCTTACGAGTCAAAAGGAGGAAACAACTTGTGGAAAGACTTTGGTGCTGATGATGCAATTAAACAAATGAAAGAAGATAAGATGTTGGATCGTCTTATAGCGTCTAAGTCTAAAGATTTTGAAGGTGCTCCTGAAGGTTTTGTAGATAAAGTTTATGCTGAATTGTTACCACATATAAGAAATTACAAACCTGAAAGACAAAACGAAAGTGGATTATTTGGTTGGGTAAACTCACAGATAAGAAATAAAGCCAACGCTGTATA
>Ga0209632_10000277_pt1 | contig 54377 bp, 54 predicted proteins | sample COG_10_FD_184754 | JGI IMG/M metagenome (GOLD analysis project Ga0209632, IMG submission 184754) | Pelagic Microbial community sample from North Sea - COGITO 998_met_10 (SPAdes) (version 2) | ecosystem: Environmental > Aquatic > Marine > Neritic zone/Coastal water | place: Helgoland, sampling...
CTTGTCGCGTCCCTCTTGTTACAAGATCGTCATCAATTATTTCGTAAGAGGTGTGAGATATTTCAATATTTTTTTTACGCATAAATTCTATTTGTTTAAGAAGTTTATTTTTTTTCCACAAGTCATCACTATCAATAAAAGCAATATATTTACCTTTAGCAATATTAATTCCTTTATTTCTAGATTTACCAGCACCAATATTCTTCTTATTGTTTATTATTTTAATTCGACTATCCTTTTTTTTTAAAAAAGATAAAATATTTTTAGATAATTCACCTGGTTCATCATTAATAATAATTATTTCAAATTTTTTATAAGTTTGTTTTAAAATAGAATTAATAGTTTTTTTAATATAATCTTTTTTTTTATAGTATGGAATAATTATACTTACTAACATCATATTAATTGTGTATTAAATTAAGACAACTAAATCAAAATAAAAAAACTAAATATTAGTAAATCGTTTTACAATATCTAAATATCTTTTAAGGTTTAGGTAATAATCAAACCTATGAAGAGATTTAAAAGAATAGTTAATTTTTTTTTGAAGTATAATTCTATTTTTATAATACAACAAAATTTTTTCTGAAAGTGCTTTGTAATCACCAACATTAAATAGCTCTCCACCTTTTCCATTGGTTAAAATTTCATTGGGGCCAGTTGGACAATTGCTTGAAATTACAAATTTTTTGAGTGTAATTGCTTCTAATAAAACGTTTGGTAAACCTTCAAATTTAGACGAAAGAACAAATAAATTAGATTTTTTAATATATTTATAAGGGTTATTTTGAAAATTAATGATTTTAACGTTTTTTTCCAATCTATTCTTATTAATAAAGTTAATCATTTTTATTTTATTTACACCCCTCCCCACTATCAGTAGTTTAAAGTTAATCTTATTTTTGATTAAATTAACTGCTCTTAACAAAGTTAAATGATCTTTTTGATCTGTAAATCTAGCAACATTAATAATTTTTAATGATCGACTTTTATTTTCAAAAAATGGAAAATTTAAATATTTTTTAGATTTAAATATTATTTCTTTTTTATTTAATGGATTATAGATGCAAATAGATTTAGCATCAAACATTCTTTTAAATTCTTTCTGAAAATCAAAACTATTAACAATAATACAGTCAGTTAAATTTAGGATTTTTTTATACAACATTTTTTTTATATTATTTTTAGACCAGCCACTTGGGGATGAATTAGATCGAATAATTATTTTTATATTAAATAATTTACATATAATTGTGCAATATAAATTAGCCTGAAAAGCAAGCACTACATAATTTTTATCTTTTAAAAAAATTTTGATTAAAATTATTAAACATATTATATATTTAACTCTTCTATTAAAATTATTCCAAAAATTAAATTTTGCATTAATAATTTCTATGTTTTTAAATAAATGATTATATTTTTTACTGATGGTAATTAGTGTAATACCCTTTAGCTGTGTAGATAAATAATTTGATATGATGAATAAATTTTTTTCTACACCGCCGCCTTCAATGGATGGCATAAATATTATTAATTTTTTTTCCATGTTTATATTATAATATTAACTAATTTAGTTATTATCTTATCAATATTATAAATTTTATTCTTTGAGATTAATTCCCAATATTTAATCTGTTGATTTCTTCTCATCCAAAAATTTTTATTATTAATTTTATATTTAGCTCCTAAATTATTACTACTTATGCTTTTAATAGTTAATATTTTATTATTTAAAAGAAAATTATTATTATTTAAACAATATAAAATAAGAAGCACATCTATAGCTAACCAGTTCCATTTTTTTATGTCAACACCTTTAAAAAAGGACTGAAGAATTTTCATATTTCCTGACAAAGAACTTGTTCCATAAATCTCAGGCCAAAAGTTTATTATTTTTTTATATAGAGTTGACTGTTTGTATATTTTGTATCTATATTTAAGATTTTTTTTTTTGTACTCATCAAAATTATCACATTTATCTTGCAACAATATTTTTTTATTTAAGTTATAATTTTTATATATGTCATTTAATTTATTTTTTTTAAAAAAATCATCTCCATCTATTAAACAAAACCATTTACCCTTGGCTTTTTTAAACCCTTCATAAACTTTTCTTAATTGATTTAATTCTGGATATTTTGAAAAACTTTTATAATGGAAATACTGAATTTTTTTTGAAGCAATTAATTTATAATCGATTTTTCGAGTGGAAGTGTCAATTACAATTATTTCATAATTTTTTTTAAAATTTTGATTTAAACAAGATTTTAAACATCGATTAATTGTTTCGTGTTGATTGTGCGTATTAATTATTATAGAAAAAAACATTATATTAACATGTATTTATTATAATTTTGCAATAAAACCAGAATTAATTATGGCTAAGATAATCCAATATATTCCAATTATTATTCTTGCTGGTGGCAAAGGAGAAAGATTTTTAAATAAAGAAAATCATCCGAAACAACTGGCTGAAGTTTCAAAACGTCCAATTATAATGGAAATTATTTTGTATTATTATAAAAATGGTTTTAATCATTTTATTTTACCGCTTGGATTTAAACAAAAAATTTTTTTAGATTTTTTTAATAATAAAAAAAATATTAAAAGATATAACATTAATATTCTTAAAAATAAAAATTCTAAAATTAGTCAATCAAAAATAAATATTTTATTATTTAATTCTGGCCTTAAAACCAGCAAATTAGTCAGAATAAAAAAATCAATACAATTTTTAAATAAAAATTTTGATAAATTTGGAGTCTGCTATGGTGATATTTTTGCAAATATTTCATTTAAAAATGAATTATTAAAATTTAAAAAAAATAATATTGATTGTGTTGCTGTTGGTTACCATGAAAGATCTCCTTTTGGTCATATCAATGTCAAAAATAATTTAATAACAAACTTTTATGAAAAGCCTAAATTAAAAGATCCAATTAATATAGGTTTTTATTTTTTTAAAACAAAAGTATTTTTAAATATTAAAATTAATCATGGAGAAGATCTAGAGACAAGCCTACTCCCCAAACTAAGTAAAAGCAAAAAATTAGCTTGCCACATACATACTGGATATCATTTTACTGTTAACAGTCAAAAAGACTTGCTAGAAGCTAGACAATTATATAAAAAAAATAAAAAATTTTTTGAAAATTTTTAAATGAAGATAAATATATTAATTACAGGTGGGTTCGGTCTATTAGGTAGTAATCTCTATAAATTTTTACATGATAAAAAATATAACGTATTTATTTTAGATAAAAAAAAAAATTTTTTAAAAAAGAATTATTTTAATGTTAATAAGAAAAATGTTTTTCTAGGTGATTATCTTAACAAAAATTTAGTCAAAAAAATAATAATTACAAAAAAAATAAAAGTAATTTTTCATACCGGTGCTGTAACGCAAGTTTTATTAGCACTCCGCGATCCAGAATATACATTTAATAATAATATTAATGGTACATTAAATTTTTTAGAAATCATTCGCAAAATTAATAAAAAAATTATATTTATATATAGCTCATCTGATAAAGCCTACGGTGAAGTTGGCAAAAAAAGCTATACAGAAGAAACATGTTTGAACTCAATTTTTCCATATGATGTTTCAAAGTCATGCTCAGATCTAATATGTCAATCGTATGCTAAAACGTATCAGATAAAAATTGGAATATTAAGATGTGGAAATTTATATGGACCAGGAGACTTTAATACAGGTAGGTTAATTAATGGATTTATAATTTCTAAAATAAAAAATAAAGAATTTAGAATTAGATCTAATGGCAAACTAGTGAGGGACTATCTATATATTGATGACGCTGTAAGTGCCTATTATTTAACAATGAAAGCACTTTTAAATAAAAAAGAAAATCTAAGAATTTACAATGTTGGTTCAAAATTTAATTTAAATGTATTAGAAATGACAAAAAAAATTTCTAAAATCGTAGATAATAAAAAAATTAAAATCAGAATATTAAATTCCTCTAAAAAAGAGATTAAATCACAAAAATTAAACTATCAAAAAATAATCAAAGATCTTAAATGGAAACAAGAAATAAACTTAAACCAAGGATTAAGAAAAACTATTGAATGGTATAAAAAGTATATTAATTATTTTAATTAATATTGACTCTTTATTAAATTTTTTAAAGTTAACTTAATTATAATTAAAATAATAAATTTTATTTTAAAATTAGATTTAATTTTTTATAATGATTAAAATTAGTAAATAATTTAGCTTTTTTCTTAGAGAAAAATTTTTTTTCTATAATTTGCTTTTGATCCAGTTCGGTAATCTGCTTGAATTTACTTAAAAAATCTTGAATAGAATTGTTTTCAAACAAAACTCCTCCTCTATTGTCTTCTAAAAACTCTTTAGGGCCATTCCTACAATTACTTGATAGAATTAATGTATTGCACATAGCTGCTTCCATCAATACCCAGCCCGGATCCTCCCACAATGATGACAAAATAAATAAATTTGCATTCTTAAGATAATTAAAAACATTTTTTTGAAATCCTAATAAAAAAATTTTTTGTGATAAATTTTTTTTTTCAATTAATTTTTGTAAAAAATTTCTTTGTTCACCCTCCCCTATAATAAATAATTTACTATTTTTTTTAAGATTCAAAACTTGGTCAAAACATTGTATGAGTAATTTAAAATTTTTTTGTTTGGTAAGCCTGCCTATTGCAACTATTGAAAAATCTTTATCATCAAAATTAAAGTAATTCTTTTTATTTTTCATTTTTAAAAGTTCTTTAATATTTATAATTGGATCTCGTAAAAGAATGATTTTATCATCATTAAATATTTTCAATAATCTTAAATCATTAATTGTACCATTAGTTGGACATGTGACTTTATAAATGTTTTTACCTAAATTTTTCCAAAGAAACTTTCTAAATAAATTATATTTTGGCAATCCTGAAATTCTTAAAATAAATTTAGTTTTTTTTTTAATTAAATTTGAAACAAGAATTGGCAAAGAGGTAATAAGATGAAAAATTAGATAATCTGGTTTACTTGCTCTAATAAGTAAAAATAAAGGAATAAATGATATTATAAAAATAATTAAAAAAGATAGTCTACTTTGTAAAAATCCTTTAGTAGGTAAAAATCTATGATAACTAAAGAATACCAAATCAATTACTTCAATATCTAATTTTAATAAATCATTTTTATAATTATCAAATTCTCCACATACATTTATCAATATTGGATTAAAAGATTTTGAATATTTTTTAACACTTTTTATAGAGTTTAATACAGCTTCAATAGTTGCTACATTTGTAAGATATGGGGACCAGTAAAATATTTTTTTCATATTTATTTTTTTGAAACATGTGTTGTTAATTTTTTACATTTAATTTTGGCATCTAGCATTATTTCATTAGAGATGGGTCCTGGTTTTTTTTGATTAATAAACGACATCCCTAAACCCACTATATTTGAGTTAATTTGGGCTAGAAAATTGTTTATATCCACATTATTTATCTTTAAGTTACAATAATGAATTGACTCTCCAAATTTCTTTTCTTTTTTTTTATATAAACTTTTTTCAACAATTGTTTTTCTATCTAACTTTAGTTTAACTTTACATTTTTTATAATAAAAAATTTGATCAATACAAAATGGAAGAAATTTAAAAATTTTTAGCATTGAAGAATAAAACTGTATACCATAGTAATGACCGAGCGCCCTTGATATATGATATCTAACAATTATTGCTTTTTTTTCAAATTTTGAATAAATTGATTTAAATTTAAAAACATGTTTAAATTCACTAAACTCAATTATATCACCGTGTTTAATTAATTTTGACCTATATAATAAATCTAGTAACTGAACACTTCCCACACACAAAACTAATTTATTTACTTGAACAATCTTAATTTTATTTATTTTTTCAAAATGGATTCTTAAAAAAATTTTTTTCTTTTTACAATAAAAATCTAATAACAATCCATTATTAAATTTAATGGGTAAATCAGAAAATTTTAGAATTTTATTTTGAGAATTTTGAATTTGATGGATATTATTATTGTTTGATATTGTACCAGTATCCTTATAAGAAAGTTTTTTAAAAAAAATATTTTTTTTTTTGAAGAAATTTCTATCTTTTTTATTAATATTAGTTAAATCAACCTTACCACCCCAAATATCTGAGTTACCACTTAACATCATTCGATCATGTAAAATGGTATTTTTTAAAGAAAAATTTAAAGTTCCAAATGAATGTGATTTTTTTACAAATAATTTATTACATTCGATTGACTTTCTTCTTATAAATTCTTTTTTATTAAATAATATATTGTTATTAAAGCTAATTATTTTAGATACTTTATCTAAATACAAATTGGCTATAGCTGCTGAAAAACCTCCACCTATGATAAAGATAGGTTTTTTTTTTTTTAATTTATTTAGCATAAATTTATATTTTTAAATAATTTTTAATAAAATAAATTAAGTGATAATAAAAAAAAGGAATTATTGACATTACTGGATTTAGTTTACTTGACTCACTACCGTAAACAACTTCATTTCTAAATTGTTTAATTCGAGAATTTAATTTAGTTACGTTTATAATTATATCTTGTTCAAAAAAATAATTATTTTTGATTTTATTTAAATTTAGTTTTTTTAAAGTTTTATAATTAAAAGCAATCAATCCATGACACGGATCTTTCAATTTCCAATAGCCAGAATTAAGTCGAGTTAAAAATGCTAAGCCTTTAGCTCCAATTAATCGTATTACTGGCATCTTAGTTTTTTTAGAATTAATAAATGATAATTCTCTATAGCCCTTACAAAAATCAGATTTATCATTAATTATTTCATTTTTAAATTTATTCAAAATTGACAAGTCATGCTGGCCATCACCATCAACTTTTATAATCATATCAAATTTTTTTTTTAAAGCATATTTTAAACCTGAAATAGTTGCACCGCCGACTCCAAGATTAGTTTTGTGATATATGATTTTTACCCTATTGTTTTCACCTAATTTTTTTTTAAGAAATAATCCTGTCTTTTGTGGACATTTGTCATCGATCACGACAATACTGTCTAATTTAGTCAAATATCTGCTATTTATAACAGTTAAAATTTCTTTTTTTACATTGTAACAGGGTATGACAATGCAAATTTTTTTTTTCATAAATAAACAATATAATAATTGAATATAAATTAAACACAATTAATGATTTATGTAATAAAATTTTTTAAAATATAAATTATTAAATAAGATTAATTAATGAAACAAAAAAAATTATTAGCCGTTCATCTTAATGAATTCAATTATGATTATTTAAAATATGGAGCTAAAAAATATAAATTAAAAAATATAAAGAAATTACTTACATTCAAAAAAATTAAAACATTTACAAAAGATAAAACGCAAAATAAAAATTTAGACCCATGGGTACAAAGTGTATCGATTAATACAGGTATGATATCAAAAAAACATAAAATATTTAAATTGGGACAAAAACTAAATAATGATATTTATTTTATTTGGGATGTCTTAATGAAAAAAAAAGTAGATTGTTTTATTTGGGGTTCTATTAATTCAAATTTTATCAAAAATAAGCATATAAAAATTTTTTTTCCTGATCCTTGGAATTACACTTCGCATGTAATTCCGAATGATTTAAAGCAATTACATATTTTACCCAAATATTATGCAAAAAATTATACTGATACTGAAATTAACAAAATTGTTAAATATTCATTTTTATTTTTAAAAAGTTTTATAAAAAATAAAGGTATTAATTTTATGTTAAAAAATTTTTATCTTATCTTTCACTCTTTACTTTCTAGAGGCTTAAAAAACTATTTATTATTTTTTTTATTTGATTTAATTTCTCTTGATATATTTAAACAGAAAATAAATTCAAAAAATAATTGTTTTTCATATATATTTTTAAATTCTTTAGCTCATTTTCAGCATAATAATTGGAATGATTTGATGGCAGAAAAATATTATTTTCTCTATACTGATAAAATTATTAAATCGATTTTTGATATTTATAAATCACATGATGCTTTATTTATTTTCAATGGATTTTCTCAGAAAAAAATTAAAGATGAATTTATATTAAGACCAAAAAATCCGTCAAAATTTTTAAAAAAAATTATTTTTTTTAAGAGCATAGAGCAGGATATGACTAATGGTGGTTTTATTTTTTTTAGTGATAAGAAATCTACAAACACAGCCTTTGATAAAATTAAAAATTATAGTGTTTGTGGGATAAAAATTTTTGAAGCTTTACAAAAAAAAGATAAATCTTTTTTTTATCGAATTATGATTAAATCAAAAAAAGACTTAAGTATTACCAGTGCTAATAGTATCAATAATAAAAATTTGTCTAATACTTTTTATTATGAAAATAAAAAAAAAAAAATTCAAATTAAATTTAATTCTATAGAATTATCAGAGTTTTTGAGCTCTGTTCAATTTATTAAAACTACTGGAATACATTCAACGAATGGAGACATAATTTTTGATAATCTAAAAAACATTTCAAAAAAAAAATCGATTGAAAATCACAAAATCTTTAATATTTTCAACAATTTTTTTTAATAACTAAACTAATAATGACAAATCAAATATTCTTATTTTCACATCAAGATGATGAAATTGCTATTTTTAAAACTATAAAAGACTCAATAAATTCAAATAAAAAAACTTTTATTTTTTACCTTACAAATGGAAACGTTTCAAAATTTGAAAATACAAGTTTTATTTTAAAGAGAGAGAATGAAAGTAAAAGAGTATTAAAAAAACTTGGCTTATCTACACATAATATATTTTTCCTGGGAAAAAAACTTAAAATAAATTCTTACAATCTTCTAAACAACCTAGAAAAAGTTTATCAAGAATTAACAAATATTATCAATAATATTGATGGTGAAACCACTATTTATACGCATGCTTGGGAAGGAGGAAACATTGACCATGATTCATCTTATGTCATAGCATTAAAATTAATGAGAAATAATCCAAAAATTATAAATGCCTATCAATTCCCTTTTTACAATTCTTATAATATGTCATTTAATTTTTATAGAGTTTTTTTTCCAATTAAAGAAAATGGACAAGCTATTAATCCTAAAATATCTTACAACGAAAAAATACAATTTATAAAATATTTATTCTATTACCCTACACAAATAAAGATATGGATTGGACTTTATCCATTTATAATCTTTAAAATACTTAAAAATAACTATAATTATTTACAAAAAATAAATAAAAAAATACAGCTGGAAAAACCTCATAAAAACTCTCTATGGTATGAAAAGCAAAAGTTCATAACATTTAATGAAATAATTGTTCTATTTAATTCCTTTCTAAGTTAAAAATTAAATGTGAATAAAAATAAAATATACATGTTTCTAATCCTTGGATTATTATCTATATTAATTATGAAAGTAGAATTTTTTAAAAAATCCTATTTTATATTAACTAAAAACTTCCATCAAAGATTTATTATAGCGTATAATAAAAATCAATTTTCTGGTTTTTGTTCAAAAGAATCACATGGATATATTAAATACATTCAATACAATTTTAATCCTAAATATCTGCCTACAATAATAAACTTATCTGATCGAAGAGTAAAATTACCATATTGGATTTTTAATCAAAATAATCATATGATTAAAAATGACAAAATCATATTAACAAATTTTGAATCAGATAAAGTCTTCGATTTTAATAATTATTTGGTAATAGACAATTTTAATAATAAATGTTTTTTTTTAAAAAGAAAATAATATGGAGTTTATAAATATTATTTTTCAAATATTATTAATTTTAAGCCTATTCTATTTCAGAATCCCAATTAATAATATTTATTTCAGCTCACCAAGTAAAAAACCAGATGTAATTGACCATTATACATTTAATATAATTGTTTATACTAATTTTGTTTTATTTTTATCTTTTTTGAACCTTGATATTAATAATATATTAATTACGTCCTTCATTTTTCTTTTTTTTTTCCTAACATTTAATATCAATAATTTTTTAACTCAATTAAAGCAAATTACTCAAAATTATTTTTTATTTATAATTTTATTCATTGCTTTAATTGTAATATCTATTGATATATCAAATTCAATAACATTAGGTTGGGATGCGCAAAAAATTTGGATACATAAAACTATTAATTTTTATAATAATGGGACCATTGAAAATTTAAAATTTTTAGATAAAGGCGATGGATATGACTATCCATATCTTGGTAGTTTGTTATGGGCTATATTTTGGAAAATTAGTTTTCTTAAAGAGGAGTATTTTGGAAGATTATTTTATGGATTTATTTATATTGTATCATTATTGTCCTTAACTAATAGATTAAATTCTTCCTTATATTCAAAAAAAATTTTATTTCTAATCTTAGTATTATTATCTTATGATTATATCTATTTTGCAGGGGAACAAGATATACTACTCTTTAGTTTTGTGGCTTTTACAGCCTCTTTATGCATAAAACTATTTCGGTCTCTAAATGATCGAGAATTAATTTACAATCTTTTTTTATTAGTTTTACTATGCAATTTATTAATTTGGACAAAAGCGGAAGGAACAATTTATGCCTTTATAATCATCTTGTCTCTTATCTTTTGTTTAAAGACAAAAAAAAAAATAAAAATATTTTTAAGTATCTCTTTAATTGCTCTTATAATTAATAGAATTTTAGTCTATAAAATTTATAATTTAAATATTGGTGTTAATTCATGTTGTTGGAATGATTTATCAATTATGGGAATTTATTCAAAAATAACTTTTGATAGAATTTTTACAATTTTACAATATTCAATATTTGCTTTTCTAAAAAATTACTTAATCATTTTTAGTTTAATGCTCTTTATTATTAAGAAAAATAAATTTAAAAATTTTAATAACAATCTATATAATTATATAATAATTCTTTTATGTTTAGGTTTTTTCTTCACAGCTTACATACTGACAGATATTGATTTAATTTTTATGTTAAAAACAGGTTTAGATAGATTGTTATTTTCTATAACACCTTTTTTTATTATTATAATTATTGATTATTTAAATGATAATAAATTTGAATTTAAATAATTTTAATCACTTATGATCCTTAAAAATCTATCAATAAACAAAGGTCTTGGGATATTCAACAACAATGTGTGTAGATTATATGATTTATACTTTTTATTAAAATTGCTCTTAATCAAAAATTTTTTTTTAATATTCTGCAAATTAATTGAATTAATTAGTTTTATCGAAATTAGGAACTTAAAAATTATCTTTGTAAATTTACTCCCAAAGATATTGACATCAAAATTTTTGTCCAATAATGGGGGCAATTCAATTATTTGAATTTTGTTAAATTTTTTAATTAATTCGTTTCGTAGTTTTTTTTTTGCAAATTCATATCTTGAAAAAATTAAGTTTTTATTATTTTTTTTTTTATTTAGTTTACTAACTGTATCAATATAAAATAAAAAAGTGTTCTTGCCACACATTCTATTAATAAATTTTAATGGAAATAAGACATTTATTCTATAATATTTAGTATAATCATACATTTGACTATTAAAGTCATATCCACACACAAAAATTATATTAGGGTCTTTATAAAATCTATAATTTTTATATTTTTCTAGTTTTCTCCAAGAGAAGATATTTATTTCATGATCAATATATAAGCTTTTAATAATGCTAATAAATTTTTGACTTCGCCCTAAAATAATAATCTTTTTTTTCATATAAATTTATTTTTTTTACACATCTTATTTATTTTAAATCTTATCAATCTACTATATATTTAAAATAATTATGAAGAATTTATTACAAACTCTTTTTTACAACAAGAAGATATCTAATTTAAATGTTGATGGAAAAGATTTAACGATAAAGCATGACTCTATATTAAGAAAAAAAAAATTATTGCGTTCTGCTTATGAAACTTTTTACAAAGATATGTCAATATATTGTGATAAATATTTTAAAGATGATGGACTTGAAATTGAATTGGGTTCTGGAGTTGGTTTTTTTAAATCAATAAGAAAAAAGGTAATTACATCTGACATTAGAGAAGGTTTTAATTATGATATGTCTTTAGATGCAACTGATATGTCAATTGATAACGATACTGTTAAATGTTTTTTTGCTATAAACACTTTTCATCATATATCTCAACCAACTAAATTTTTTAATGAGCTTAATAGAGTTTTAAAAAAAAATGGCGGGTGTATTCTTATAGAACCTCATAATGGTTTACTATCTCGTTTTATTGCAAAAAATATTCACAAAGATGAGTATTTTGATACAAATGAAGCTGAGTGGGACAAAAAAGATAAGGGGGGAGTTTTATCGGATGCAAATCAAGCGCTGTCACATAATATATTTGAAAGAGATAAACTTATATTTGAGAAAAAATATGGAAAAAATCTTAAAGTAATTAAAAAAAAATATATTATTAATGGATTGAGATATATTTTATCAGGAGGATTAAATTTTAAACAATTATTTCCATCATATTTAGTATTTATTTTATTTATATTAGAAAAAATTCTTACACCATTTGCAAAACATTGGTCTCCGTTTAGAATGATTATTCTAAAAAAAATATCTTAATTAAATTAAAGTTTTTCTAAAATTCCAATTGATGCTGTTTTTTCTAAAAACAAAAAGATCGAATTAATTTTTTTTGAGTATTCCATGTCTCTAACTCTATCATCAAGCCGCATTATTTCATGGTTTTCTAATTCAAAATTAGAATTTAATTTAAAAGTGTGAATAGATCTTCTTCCCTTGGTGTTTTTGAACCCAAGTGATGATATGTAAATATTATTAGTAAAATTTTTATCAAACTTTTTTGGAATACTCAAAATATCACTTGGTGCAATGGATGGTACAAAAAATTTATGTGGTTCAATAAATCCATTTTTTTTATGTGATTTTAATAATGGGGCCTTTTCATATTTCTTTTTGTTTTTATCTATTTTTCCACCATAATGCTCTCCATATGATGCGATTGGCCATCCATAATTTTTAAGTTTATTATTCAGGGGAAAGAAATTTAAGTTAATTTCATCACCACCCTGAGGGCCATGATCAATAGAAAATAAAATATCTTTTTTTTTGTCATAAAACATTCCTTGAACATTTCGGTGACCCATTGATATAACTTTGTTAGAATTTTTATTAATATCAATCATTAAAATTTTACCAAAAATATTGTCTTTTAATTGAGCTAAATCTCTATATCTAAATGTCCCTGTAGATAAAAATAGTTTTGTTTCATCTATAAATTCTAAAGCACCACCAGCTTCAAGAATATAAAACTCACCATAGGGATTATTTTTTTTAACACATTTTTTTGGGCTGAAGACTGGTTCAAAGATAATTTTTTTAAAATTTAATTTAGCTTTTAAAACACTAGTATTAAAACAATCTTTTTTAATTTCATTTACATATGAAATATAAATATCATCTCTTAAAACTTTCATATTTAAAACTATTCCCGTATTTTCAATAATTTTTTCTGTTTCAAATATATCTCTAAGATTGTTACGTATCATTTTTAAACTTAATTGATTATTTATGAAATTTTGTATTTTAGTATGACTTAGTAGTCCTGTGCCTGTAATTGCAATTAAATTATTATTATAAATTTCCAAAAATACTTTGGGGCCATTTTTTTTAAAAATTTTATTATTAAATGTTGATAATTTAAATTCACGATTTTTTGAGCTTATAATTTTTCGATCTTGTTTTTTTTCTAAAATAATTTGTTTTTTAAAATCATGAGAATAGATAAGGTAAAATTTCTTAAATTGAAAAATTATTTTTGGATGAAGATTATTTTTTAAATTCCATATTAAGTCTTGTTTGAAGTCAACTTTATATAAAAATAAAACAATTAACAAACTAGCTAGTATTAATATTGTTCTAAATTGATTCATTTATCTTTTTTTGATATAGTTTTGTATTAAAATATTATATTTTAATAGTTAATGTATAACAATTAGCTCAATTTAAATATAAAACGATCATCAATGAGCATTAAAAAATTTAAAAAAAAATATCAAAATGTGTCTACCTTTGAAAAAATAAACACAATTATTAATGAAAAACTTAGAAAAAATAAAATTAAAAACATAAAAATTTTGGAGTTTGGAGTTGACAAGGGTATTTCAACAGCACTCTTTTTAGATTTTTGTAATAAAAGGAATGGTAAACTTTACTCAGTCGATAGTATTGACTATTCTCACCATTTTAATGAAAAAAATTGGAAATTTATAAATTGCAGAGATGATGATTTTATGTTGATAAAAAAAAACGTTGATTTTCCTGTTGATGTTATATTTTTAGATACTGAACACACCGCAAAACACGTTGAAAAAATTTTTTATTATTACTACAAATTTTTAAAAAAAGATGGCTTGTTCATAATTGATGATATTTCTTGGATACCTTACCTTAAAAACAAAGATAGAAATAATGAATGGATAGAAAATAATAATAAAGAAACTTTTTTTAAAATTATCGATATTTTAAGTGTAAATGAAAAAAATATTAAAGTAGAATTTTTATTTCTCCATAGTGGTTTAACAATAGTTAGAAAGTTAAAGAATACATTAAACAAAAGTCAAAAAATAATTTCAAGAGAATATTCTTTTAAAAATATCTTAAAAAAATTAATTAATAAATTAGTATAGATGAAAAAAGTATTAATTTTTGGCATCACAGGACAGGATGGAATTTTTTTAAGTAATTACTTGATTAAAAAAAACTATCAAGTTTATGGATATTATAGAAATTTAAATAAAAAAAAAAACTTAAATAATAAAGTAAAATTGTTTTACTCTAAAAGTTTAAACAAAAAATTAATATTTAATTTACTTCAAAAAATAATACCAGATGAAATTTATTACTTATTAGGTGAATCTAGCTCATACTATTCTTTTAAAAATCACCTTAAAACTATTAATACAAATTTTACATATTTCACATATATTATTGATTCTTGCATAATTCATAAGATAAAACCTAAAGTATTCTATGCAAGTTCAGGTGAGATATTTGGATCAAATACCAAGATGATTAATGAGAAGACTGCGAGAAAACCCAAAAATCCCTATGCTCTTTCAAAACATATATCTATGATTTATATAAAGTATATGAGAAATTTTTATAATCTTAATATTTCATCAGGAATTTTATTCAATCATGACTCTGAATACAGATCTAATTTAAATTTTATTAAAAAAATTACTAATTACCTAAATGGAAATAATTTTAAAAAAAAACTACAATTGGGTAATATTGATCTTTATAGAGATTTTGGGCTAGCTAAAGATTATGTTGTTGCAATGCATAAAATTAATCAACATAAAAAAGCGGATGATTATATCATAGCAACTGGAAAGTCAGTTAACCTAAGAGAACTAATTAAGTACTCATTTAAATTAAAGAATATGAATTATAAAAATTATATTCAAATAAATAAAGATAAATATTCAAATAAAGAAATTAAATTAAAATCAGTTAAAATTTCTAAAATTAAAAAGTTGAACTGGAAGCCTAAATATTCAATATATGATTTAGTTAAAACATTATTAACTAAAGATAAAGTTTAAATAATTAATTTTTTTGGTTATAAATTTTGTCTTTTTTATAAGACGCTATTGTATTTTTAATTGCAGTATTTAAATTTGTAAATTTTATTTTTTTAATTAGCTTTAAAAGTTTTGTATTTGAGCCATGTGTTTTGTAGACATCAGCTTGGTGCAAAGGAACATTTACTATATTAATTTTTTTCAGATATTTTTCAGATATCTTTATAAATTTTTTTAAAAAAACAGGTCTAGATGAACAAATATTTAAAATTTCATATTTATTTTTTACTTTTAAACTAATTAATTTTCTTAAAATAATTACTACATCTTTAATGTAAGTAAAATCTCTATAATGATTACCACTATTATTTAAATAAAGTTTTCCATTTTTAAATACACTTAAGATCATTTTAAAAAAAAACATATCTGGTCTTCCACGTTCACCAAAAACTGTAAAAAATCTTAGTCCAATAAATTTAGTTTTATATTTTTTTGAATAAATTTTGGCAACTTCTTCATTATTTTTTTTACTTAAAGCGTACATGTTAATTGGTTCTAAATTCAAATTTTCTTTTAAAGGGAACACCTTTGAGTCACCATAAACAGAGCTTGAAGAGGCAAATAAAAATTTTTCTGGAGGATTGTGCTTTATACTGTCAATTATATTGAAAAAACCATTGATATTAGCTTCTACATACTTGTCAGGTCTTATAATTGAATATCTAACACCAACCTCAGCTGCTAGATGCACCACTATATCAAAATTATTTTTTTTAAATAATAAATCAATTTTTTTTTTATTTTTTATGTCAATATTTATTAGCTTAAAATTTTTACTTTTTTTTAAAATTTTAATTCTAAATCTTTTTATATCTTTACCTGAATACGTGCTAAAATTATCGATTCCAATTATTGTATTATTTTTATTTTTTAAATAATCAATTGCTAAAGAATGTCCAATAAATCCAGCGACGCCTGTAATTAAAATTTTCATTTTCTATTTAAACATTTCTCCATTTTCTCATTAGTTTTTTAAAATCATTAATTATATTTTCATAATTTCTTTTAAATTTATTTTCATTAAATTCATCTTCATAATCTATTTCATAAGATTTCTTATCTTTTTTATTAATATATTCTAATAATTTACTTGATAAATTGGCTGGATTATCTAGTTCAAATTCCTCTACGTATTTTTTAAGATGATTATCTAGAGTTCCTTTAGAATAAAATATCTTTTTTTTAAAAAATAAACTTTCTAATAACGGCAGGCTAGATCTTCCTAAGCAAGTGGGCATAATTACTGCGACGCAATTCTTATAAATTGAAATAATTTCATCATCAGTAATGAATCCCAAAATTTTAATATTCTTAGCTAGGTTTTCTTTTTTAATTGTTTGTTTAATATAATTTAGATTTCCTTTATCAGGTCCACAAAATATAAATCCTATTTTATCATTATTTTTTTTAATCAAATCGTTCATAACATCTATTAAATATTTATGATTTTTATGTGGCCAAAATTGTGCTGGGTAAAAAAACCATTGAAATTCAGAATTTAAATTTAAACCATTAAATATTTTTAAAAAATCTTTATCTTTATGTTTTTCATAAACGTTGGGAAGGATTGGTGTTAAATTCTGAATTACTATTTTTTCAGGTTCACAATTATAAAATTCCTGAAGATCTTTTTTATTTTTTTCTGTAAAGACTATAATTCTAAATGCTTTTTCAACTGAAAAATTTATAATTTTATTTTGATATTCATATTTACCATTAATAAATTCCTTTAAATTATAATATTTTTTAATTTCAGTGTTCCAAATATTTATTATAAATTGTACTCCATCACAATATAGCGAATAAAATGACGGTTGAACAAAAATTAAAAGATCAATTTTGTTTTTTTTCAAAAAATTTTGGAAAGGGTTAAGAATCAATTCTCTGCTTATAAATCTATTCTTTTTAATAATCTCAACTAAACTAAACATCAATCTTTTCAGAAAAGTTTTCTTAAAAAAAATTATTTCAATATCATCTATACCCAAATCAAAAGAGATTTTCTTTTCATCAGTAATAATGCAAATATGATCATTATTATCTAATTCTAGGTTTTTAATAAGTTTTAGTAAGCCCTTAGTTTGATTATAGATTCCGCCTGACCCTAATCCAGATACAAAAAAAGCTGTTTTCATCAAACAATTTTTAAATTTGGAAGAGGAAAAATAAATCTTGAACCCTTATTAATTGTTTTTTTCTCTCTAATTAAAATTTCTTTCTTAAAATGCCACGGCAAAACTAGGTAGAAATCTGGTTTATGCTTTCTGGACTTTTCTTCTGTAATTATTTTTATTTTAGTTCCGGGTGTATAAAGATTATTTTTCGCAGGATTTCTGTCCGCTATATAGTCTATTAAATTATGATCTATTTTAAAATATTGCAATAATACGTTGCCTTTTGTAGATGCACCATACCCATGTATTGTTTTGTTATTTTTTTTTAAATTCGTTAAAATTTTTAATAACTTTTTCTTAATATTATTTATTTTATTATAAAAATTAATATAAGTCTTTTTTTCGTTAAGTTTAAATTTTTTTTCTTCAATCATTATTTTGTTAATATTTTTATTTACAGTTTTAAATTTTGAATTTACATGGGCTATATATAAACTTAAACTACCTCCATTTATATCATTTTTGTATATATCTATGATTTTCATGTTATTTTTTTCAATCATATTTTTTACTACTTTCAAAGAATAGTATTCTAGATGTTCATGACAAATTGTATCAAATAAATTATTTTTAATAATCGAAAGTAGATCTTGAAATTCTAAATAAAAAACGCCTTTATCTTGATCAATTATTTGTGATACATCTTTTAAAAATTTGTTAGGCTTATCAATGTCATAAAATACCGCACATGCTGTAATTATTTTAAATTTATTTTTTATTTTCTTTTTTTGAATTGCCTCAAATGAGAAAAAATCTTGAATTTTATAATCTATTTTTTTATAAAATTTTTTAAATTTATTTATAATTGGATCGATACCTATTTTTTTTATTCCATGAGTTTTATATGAATTTAGCAATGTTGCATCATTACTTGCGATATCTAAAACAAAATCATTTTTTTTTAGTTTTGTTAACTTTGTGAGTTTTTTCGAAATATTTGTTAAATGATTTGTCATTGTTTTATTTATCCCTGATCTATACCCATAATCTTTATCATAAAGATATTTTGGGTTAAATTTTCTATCTAATTGAACTAGTTGACAAGATTTACATTTAACTAAAGAAATTTTTCCTTTAGGTATTTTTTGTTTTTTTTCTGAAGGAAATTTTCCAGTATAAAATAGGTTACCAAGAGAAAATAAATTATCAAATTTATAATTATTACAATTTCTACAAGATATTTTGAATGCCATTTTTTTAATTTTTATTTAATTTTTCTATAATTCATTAAGTATTTTAGGACAAATGTTAATAAAACAATTAGTTTATTTTGTCCATTGTCTAAGCGTATTTGTGTGCATTCGCATAAATGTTGATAGAAATTGATTTTACTTGAAAAACCTCCTCTAGAAAAAATGCCAAATAGTTCATTTTTTTTAGTACCCACACCTTTTAGCTTATGCTTAATTATCATTCTATAAAAATAATCATAATCTGCAGAATACTTATATTTAGTATTATAAGGGCCAACTATTTTTGCTGCTTCACGTTTAATATAAAAACCAGTTGAATGACTGGAATAAAAACCCCATGTATAAAAAATCTTCCAAGGTTTATACCCGTACAAAATTGCCCAGTGCTTTTTTACTGATCCAAAAAAAAAATCTTTATCTTTATATCTATTATAATAATCAACTAATATTTCAATTGCATTAGGTAGTAAAACATCATCAGAATTTACAAATCCAATTAAATCACCTTTGTATAAATTTAATCCTTTATTAAATGCATCATAAATACCATCATCTTTTTCACTAATAATTTTAGAAATATTATCTTTATAACTTTGAATTATATCAATTGTTCTATCTTCTGATTTTCCATCTATAATAATATATTCAATATTTTCATATGTTTGATTTTTTACACTTTCTATTGTTTTGCTAATAGTTTTTTCAGAATCACGACAAATAGTTATGATTGATACTAATGGTTTAGAATTTATAGTTTCTGGCATAAAATATTAACTATTGAATTTTTTATAATTTAATAATGATATTAGATTAAAAGAGTTATTGTATTGAAGAAAGACAAGCATTCTATTCTTTAATCCTAGAAAGGGGGTTCTGGCATGAAACCCATTAGCTAAAAAAACGACTAAAGTATTTTTTTTTATTGTCATTTGAATTGTTTGATTTTTAATTTCATTATAAGTTGAGTTTTTAATATTTTGATAATGTCTATTTAAAATCATATCCTTGTGATATTTATTTATTTTATGACTTTCAGGAAGATATGCAAACGGGGCTTCATCAATTTCAATATCAAATGGTGAATAAATTATTTTAAAACATGGAACAAATCTATCAACATGTAGAATATTATCACCTGTAATTTTTTCTTCTGGTAATTTGATACAGCTGTCTAAAAAAAATTCTGCTTCACTTTTAAGAGATTTTCCTGTAATTTTTTCTGATATTAAATTACTTATTCTATTAAGACTGGCATAGTTTGATAAATCTTTTTTAGAATAAACCCTGACTTTTGTTTTACTAATAGTTTTAGTGGGTTTTATAAGCCAATTAGATAAATTCTTATTTTGATCATTGTAATTTCTAAGATCAAAAAAATCTTTTTGGATTTTAATATTTTCATCTTTAGGTAAAATATTTGTTATGCAGACCACACCATTCTTGGCTAAACTATTTGAAAAATTTAGTTCAAAATTTTTTTTATCATTAAAGTCAAAATATATCTGACTTTGTTCTTTTTGACTTTCAAAAAAGTATTTTTTTAATTTATTATTTTTTTTCGCTAAATTAATCCAAAAAAAATAATATTTTTCTTTTAAAAATGTATTTTTAATACCATCTAGTGAATTTAAATTGGGAATAGAAAATAATCTTTTATTTAAAACTAAAAAAAGTTTTTTAGGATTCATTATTGATTTTAATAATAAATATAATATTTTATTAATCCTTTTCATAATCACATTAAATTTTTAATAAGTTTCTTTAGTTCATTAAACTTATCATCAGTCAATTTTTTACTTACCATTGATACATTTTTATTAGCTTCATCTATAAACCCATAACCAACCATCATAATTATATCCTTAACAGAATATTCTTTTTTTTTTAATAAATAATAGCAATCACATTGATTTAGTGAATTTCTTGAAATTGGATTATGATAATCTCCTTTTAAAAAGCCATTTTTATTCGTATCTTCATATGTAGGATAAATTGTAATTAACTTATAGTTTTTAGTTTTGATTAATTTATTGGCTTTTGAAAAAGTATCTCCAATGATTGAATTATCAAAATTTAATTCAACTTCAATTATTAAAGGATTATCTTTTTTTAAAATAGATTTTAAAATTCTAATCTCCAATCCCTCAACATCTATTTTTACAATATCTGGATTTTTTAATCTAAACTTTTTTTTAAAAGTTTGAAAGTCATAAACTTTTTTTAAAATTTTTTTTTCATTTCCAAAATAGTCTGAGTCAATTTTTAATTTTTTTTTTAGATCTATAAAAGATGATCCAGAAGAGACACGTGCTGGGTAATAATTCAAAATTTTATTTTTATCGGATAGTCCAATTTTGAATTTTTTAATCATTCTTTTTTCAGAAAATAATCTCTTTAAGTTTTGATAAGATATTTCAAGATTTTCATTTGGGTCAATTAAATTTATTTGGCTAATTCTATCAAATTTTAATAGAGTAGGAAGATATCTTAGTCCAGCTCCAATATCATATATTTGAATTTTATCTTTTGGTAAAATTTTTTTTAAAATCTTTGAAATTTTTTTTGATTTAATTTTATATAATATTCTTTTAAAATGAGAAATAACCTTTTGTATATTTAAAGCTTTTTTTATTATCATATTTAATATAAAAAATTATTTTTTGATTTAGAGTTATCTTGTTTGATGAATTTTACTGTTTTTAATTTCATAAATTTTATCACATCTTGCTAAAACTGACATATTATGAGAAATAATAATAATAGTTTTTTTTCCCTTTAATCCATAAATAGTGTTCATGATTTCGTCCTCATTTTTTTTATCAAGAGAATTGGTCGATTCATCAAAAATTAAAAATTCTGGATCATTAAATAATGCTCTTGCTATGCCTATTCTTTGAATTTGACCACCTGATAATTTAGATGCACCTTCTCCCACTAATGTATCTTCTCTATTGGGTAAATTTTCAATAAATTGTTTTGAATTCGATTTATAAAGAGCATTAACTATTTTTTTTTTCAATTCCTTTGCTTCGATTTGATTTTCAAAAAAGGATATGTTGTTTGTTACTGTGGTGTTAAATAATGTGACTTGTTGAGGAACGTACCCTAAAGATACTAGCCAGTTTTTTTTAATTAATTCTAAATTTTTATTATTTATTTTTATAACTCCACTTTTGGGCCTAATCAAACCAGATATTAAATTAACCATTGTACTTTTTCCTGATCCACTCACTCCATGGATTCCAATTATATTTCCACGGGTTATTTTAATATTTGTTTCATTTAAAATTTTTTTACTACTATTTTCATAATTAAAACTTACATCTTTAAACTCTAAACTTTCGAATGTAATTTTTTGTTTTTTTTCATCATTAGTTGAGATAGATTTATTTTCTAAATTTAAATATTCACTTTGTATCAATTCTATAGAAGGGCCAAATACTTTAATTCTCTGAAGTGAGGCAATAATCTTTGTTGTCGAAGGCATTAATCTAAATGTAATTGCAGCATAAATTGCTATTATTGAAATAACTTCCAAAGCATTTTTTCCTTCAATTGTTAATATGAATATTATTGCACTTAATGCTAAAATAGATAAAATCTCAACCACACCTCGGGGAATTTGTTGGAGAATATCTATTTTTAAGTTTAAGTTTTCATGTTTAAAAAATATTTTATTAAAGTAGTCATGCATTTTTTTTTCTTTATTAAAAATTTTAATATTTTTAATTAAAGAAAATGATTGAATAATATGTGTGTTCAATAGAGCTTCAAAATTTTGCTTTAATTTACCCCAGTTATAAAGATGATTTTTGGTTAATTTGTATAAAATTATACCAGACAGGCTAAGGATAAAACTGATTACAACTGTTGATATAAAATTTAAATACAAAAGGTAAATAAAAAAACTTAAAATAATTATAAGCTCAAGTGTTAGAATTAGATAACTAGACAGACATAACGATATTGATCTTGATATGTTAACATTCCTTAAAATAGCTCCAGTTTCTTTTTGTAGAAAAAACGAATAACTTTGAAAAATATATTTACCAAATAACTCTCCTGCAATCCTTACTTGAACATTTCTTGCATATAATCCTTGTTGATAATGGAAAAACAGAATGAATAAATTTTTTAATATAAATATTAAAATTATGAAAGATAATAGGTATATTATTAATTCACTCTGATTATAATTTTTAATAATTTCATAAAGATTAACAGGTAAAATATCTAAATTTTCTTTGAAGAGAATTGACAACACGGGAAGTATCATTCCTATACTAAGCAATTCAAGCAAAGTATTTATCAACATCAAAAACCCCAAATAGATTAATTTAATCTTCTCTTTTTTATTTAATATATTTAGTAGAAACTTAATGTATTTCATCAAATTTTAATTTGTAATACATCTATTAAGTTTTTTTAAAAAAATACAAATATACTTTTTATAAAAATTAATAATGTTATTTATATTGCAAATTTGAAACTTCATTTGTTAATTAATATATAGTCTTTAGAGTTAATAAATCTCTTAATTTTTTCATACTTAACACTATGCTCCTGATAATTAAAGTGTTTAAGCCAATATTGGTACATAGGGTACCTTGTAAAATTTTTATAATTTTTGATTTCGTGTTTCACTTTGTTTAAATCATTAAAAAACCACCTGTTATTAAAGTATTCATTTCTCATATAATAATGTTCTAAAACTTCATGTTTTTTTATTTTAGATTGTTGAAATTCAAGGTTTTTTATAATTTTTATATATTCATTTTTATTTTTTGGGATGATAACAAAATCATATTTGCAATAGGGATTATTTTTAGAAGCGGTTATTGCACTTACATTGAAATATGGATATTCACCTGCAATTGTTCCAGAAATTGTGAGTACAAAATTAATACCCTCTTTAATCAGCTGATTATGTGATGTCGTTGCTTTTAAATAATTAATTTTGGGATATCTTTTAGAAAACTTTTTTATCAAATCAACTGTATTGTCAAAATAAGTTGCAAAATCTGGATGACACTTAATATACCAATCATAATTAGTTTCATTTGAAATTTTTCCTAAAAATTCTAGCCATTCATACTGATCTGTAAAAAAGTTATTTCCATTATGATGTGGAGAATCTGAAACACTATGAGGTGCTATCAAAACTTTTAATTTTTTTGATTTCTTTAACACACTAAGTTTTTTTGATTTTCCATATGCTGATTTCGATAAATAAACTAAATCACTAGACAATTTTCCATTAAACTTTTCTATTAATTTTTTCTTTGATAAACTTATTATTTTATTCTTTTCTTTTAAAAACTGAAAAGTTTTCTTATAATCAAGGTATTCTAGTCCATAAAATTTTCTATTTTCACTTAATTGATAAAGTTTCTCATTATTAAAGACGTAAACTGGAATTTTTTTTTTAAGTGCCACGCGTAAAGGTAAAGCAGAAACATAAACTGAATGATACACAACTAAAGCTTTTATCCTATTATTATAGAAATACTTTTGCCAAAAATAAAATAATCTCAACGAATTAAGAAAAAAACTTTTAAATTCCTGGGAATTTATATTTACAGTCTCCACTAAATATTTCTTTAAATAGCTGTCATATATTAAATCTCCAATTAAAATATTATCTATAGTATAATTTTCCAAATCCTCTTTTGATCTAATATCATTACTATAACTACTGAATTTTTTTGAAGCTTTAATTTCTGTAATAGAATTTATTTTTGGCCAGATAATTTTTTTTACTCCAAAAGAGTGGTGTAAACCAAAAGTTCCTAGAGATAATAAGTTACCTACTATCCATTTAAAATTGTTAAAAAAACCTAAACTAAGTTCTGTTGTAAGTAATTGATACCCGGGGTATGCAACTATTTTTGAGCGAAATTTTTTTGAAATTATGTCACATAAATATGCAGAAGCTATATGATTAAAAGCAGAATTGCCAAACTCTAACAAGACTATATTATTTTTTTTCTTATTTTTTTTCCCATATTTAAAAATTTCATTAAACTTCTTTTTAATCTTATTTTTAATAGCTATTTTTTTAAAAAAGTTCATTTTAAAAATTTTTTTTTATTTGATCAATTAAAAAATAAAACTATTTATTTTTTTTCAAAATTTGAAATCATTTTTTTTAATTCAGAATTATCTAAAAAGTTACTTTTTGCTTCGGAGCTATAGTGAAAATTATTAGGTGTTTTTTTGGCATTAAATTTTTTTTTATAATAAGATAATAATTTTTTTTCATTGTTAAGTATCACAAAGTATTTACTAATATCATATGCATTCAAGTTATCAGCTTTAGATATTAATTCTTCATGAATTTTTTCCCCTTGTCTAATTCCTGTTATTTTAATTTTTAATTTTTTATCTATTGCTTTAGCAAGATCAATTACTCTATATGCTTTTAGCTTTGGTACAATTATTTCACCTCCAATTGAATTCTCAAGAGACCATAAAACCATACTAACAGATGATCTTAAAGATATGTTAAATCTTGTCATATTAAGGTCTGTAATCAAAAATTGACCATTTTTTTTTTGTTTTATAAATTCTGGTATAACAGAACCTCTACTACCTGTTACATTTCCATATCTCACTAAAGAAAAAGATATATTCTTTTTTCCTCTAATATTATTAGAAGAGATAAATAGCTTGTCTGAACAAAGTTTTGTTGCACCATACAAATTAACAGGGGAAACAGCTTTGTCAGTAGATAAAGCAATTACTTTTTTAACATCACATTCAATTGCTGCATCAATTATATTTTGAGCACCAATTACATTCGTTTTAATAAATTCAAAAGGATTATATTCTCCAGTTAAAACTTGCTTTAAGGCAGCTGCATGAATAACATAATCCACTTCTTTAAAGGCATAAAGCAATCTATCCTTATCTCTAATATCTCCTAAAAAAAATCTTAATTGTGTATATTTTTTTTCATTAAAATCATTACTAAACTTCATTTCATGTTGTTTTAATTCATCCCTACTAAATATAATAATTTTTTTAAAAGGTAATTTTTTCTTTAATATTTCTTTTATAAAATCTTTACCGAATGAACCTGTTGCACCCGTAATTAAGATTGTTTTATTTTTATAAATTTCTTTTGACATTTTTATTAATCTTTAACCATTCTTTATTTTTTTTAACTAAATTAATAGTATCTATACAATTAAATTTAACTGTTTCCTTATAATGCATGATAATTTTTTTTAAAAATACAAAATCTGGATATTCATCTAGTGTAAGACCTAATTCTGGCCATTTGTGGTCATTGGGGGCTATTAAATTTATCATTTTGAATTTTTTAGGATTATTTCTAATTGACCATGTTGTCCACTCTTTATACCTAGAATTTTTGGCAAATTTGTATGACTTAATTAAATTTTTTAAGCTAAAGACTTCTACATCCATGCCATCTGGATAAGTTCTTACAATGGTATTTGAAAGGTAATCACATTTGTTATTTTTATAACTTTCTATAGCCAAATCTATAATTTTAGGGTCAATTAATGGGCAATCAGAAGTAACTCTTACTATATTTTTGCACTTAAAATACTTTCCAGTTTTTATCACTCTTAGAAGTACATTTTTTTCCGATCCTTTAAACCATTTAATTTTATTACGTTTTGCAATTTGAATTATTTCTTCATTTGGTTCATTATCTGTTGTTGCAATAATAATATCTCTGACATTTTTAACTAATTTTAATCTTTTTATTAAATACTCCAAAAAAGAATATTTCTTAATTTTCATTAAAATTTTATTAGGCAGTCTTCTAGAGTTCAGTCTTGCTTCTATAATAATTGAAAAATCCATTTAGTTTTTTGATAATTTTTTGAATATTGCATCCATCTCTTTCACATATTTTTTTATTAAACTGTCAGAATGAGATATACTTACATATATTGAATTTGTTGCTAAAAAACCTTTTTTTAACATTTCTTTTGTAATAAAAGCTTCATAATCTTTAATTTTAGAATTGGTCAAATCAAATTTAATTAAAGCATCAAGTCCCTTAAATTTAATACCTATTTTATTTTTGTGTGCCGCCAATGAAAGTAATTCTTTTATTTTTCTACCTTTTTGCGAAATTATATTCCAAGATTTTATTCTACTCATTTCGTTGAGTGTTGCTATTCCTGCAACATAACCAATACGCTCTGACCAAAAAGTGCTGCTGATAAAACTCTTATTTGATTTCATCATAATAGACTTTTTTCCAATTATGGATGCTATACTATATCCATTTCCAATTGCTTTTCCAAACATTGCAAGATCTGGATTTACTCCATATTTTAAATGAATACCACCATTCACATCTCTAAAACCAGTTGTACACTCATCAAAAATTAAACAAATATTATTTCTGTTACATAGGCTTCTAATTGATTTGAGATAACCTTCATTAGGTTTTTGATCTCTCTCTACTTCCATTATAATACACGAGATGTCACTATCTTTTTTAGTAATTTTTTTTAAACTTTCAAAATCATTATATTTTGTGGAATATATCTGTTTTTTTAGAAAAGTTGGCACACCTTCTGTTTTCAAGCTTGGAAATAAATGAGTGTCTAGATAATTATCTTTTGAATATTTTGCAGACAAATACCAATCATGCCAGCCATGATAACCACAAACTATAATTTTATTTTTTTTATTAAAAGCTCTACTTAGTCTTATAGCTATAGCATTAGCTTCTGCGCCAGTTTTGGCAAACTTAGCCATTTTAGCCCAGGGGTGTAGTTTCAATAATTTTTCAGCAAACATTACTTCTTCTGGACAATTTAAAGTAGACATATTTCCTTCTTTAATTTTTTTTATAACCGCATTATCAACTCTGTAATTTGTATACCCAAGAATATTTGTACCAACACCCATAAATGCAAAATCATAATATTTTTTACCATTTAAATCCCAAACAATGGATCCTTTAGATTTAGAAAAGTATTCTGGCCAATCCTTAGATTTATATCTTGATGGATTTTTGGATAAAAAAGAATTTCCAGAGGGAATTTTTAGTAATGCTTTATTCCATAATATTTTGTTTTTATTCATAATTAATTTACCCATGTTCTTGGATCGGTAATTTTTTTGTCAGAAGTATATATATTTTTTGGATAGTTATATTTTTTTTTACTTTTTAATAAATGAATTATTTCTCGTACTTGGCTACAATTTTCCACACCTATAACAAAACTATCCAAATAATTTAGATTTTTAATGAATGCAACACAAGCTTTTAAAGATGTAGTCTTATTTTTTTTAACCCATTCATCAAATTTTATTAATGTTAAATTTCTTTTGAATTTATTACTTTTAAGGTTACTCACATTATCCAATAATAGACCCTGCAAGAAAATTGATCTTGCTTGAATTTTAATCTTATTTTTTTTAAAAAAGTTGATCGTTCTTTTTTTAATAAATTTTCTGTCAATTAAATTAATTGGTAACTGAATTATATCTACACAATCAAAATATTTAATCTTATTTATAGATTTCTTGTCATAAATAGAAATTCCAATTTTTTGAATAATCTTGGTTTTTTTTAAATAAATAAAAGTTTTTTTAATCAATAATAAGTCACTTAAATTTAATTCATCAAAATTATGAATGAATAAGTTTTCAAAATTGGATATTTTAAATAATTTTGTTTTTTGTTTTATTAACGAAAATGTTTTTTTTGGGAAATCTTTTTTTTGAACTTGATTTGTTGATAAATTAATTTTTGTAGATATCTTAAATTTTTTAAAGTTTATTTTTTTACTTAATTTATAAAATTTATCATAATTAAAAGCTGTATCTAAGTGGGATATTTTTTTTGAATAAGCTAAGTTTAATATTTTTATAATTTCTTTTTCACTTACAATCCTATCTTTATAGGTATATTTTTTTAAGAAATTTGCGGTTCCTATTACTAGTTTCATATTTAAAAATATTCTTTTAATGTTTTGTTAATTTCTGTTTGTATTGATGGCAGTTTAATTGAAAGAAAATTCTCAATTTTATCATTATGCATTATCATATTAAAAGGTCGTCTTGGGCGAGTAATATTATTTTTATAGTCTATAGCAGTTAATAAATTTTGCTTATTTGCTTTTTTTGAAAAAAATTTAATTAGATCATATTTACTGATATAACCATTTGCTCCTAAATTAAATATACCCTTGATATTTTTTTTCTCTATAACTTTAACTAAAATTTTAACCAAAGTTGAAGTATGCAAGGGGTTAAAAAAAATATTCTTATAACCAAAGATTTTTTTATTATTTTTTAATGAATGATAAATCCAATCTGAAAGTGACAATTTTTTTTTTAATGATTGTTTTCCAATAAAATTAGTTCTAATAATTATTGAATTACATTTTAAAGCAGCCTTTTCACCTAAAAATTTAGTTTTTGCATAATAATTTGTAATTTCTGGCTCTATTTCTTTGCTAGGCTTAATTTTTTTATTTGAATAAATATGATCTGTTGAAAAATGAATAAATTTTATTTTTTTGTTAAAATTTTTAATTCCAATAACAATTTTTTTCACAACCTCTATATTTGCTAGTCTGGCTGCTCGTTTATTTTTTTCACAATCATCAACATCAGTTTTAGCAATTAAATTAATAATTATATCGGGAGAAACATTTGATATTATTTTTGGTATAGACAAGTAATTTTTAAATAATATTTTACAATTTTTTACCCTACCTGCAGTTATAATTTTGTATTTCTTAATTAGTTTTTTTGATATAATTTTACCTAGATTTCCATTAGCTCCAAATATTAATAAAATTTTTTTTTTATTCACCAATTTTTTAGTTATTTTTTTTCAACTAAATATTTTCCAATAACGACTGCATCCAAATTTGTATTTTTTAATATATTTAAAGCTTGAACTTCATTATTTATTATGGGGTTTCCATGTGTATTAAATGACGTATTCAACAATGAATATACACCACTTTTTTTTCCAAATGTTTCAATTAGGTTATAATAAAATGGATTATCATCTTTTGATAAAATTTGAGGTCTGCAAGTATCATCATACTGATGTACGGCACCTATAAGCTTACTCTTAAATTTTCCATGGGTTTCTAGACAATTTGTCATATATTTATAATTTTTTATGTTTGATTTCTTAATTTTAAAATATTTTAAAGCATATTTATCTAAAACACTTGCTGCAAAAGGCATCCAAAAATCTCTATTTTTTACTGTTTCATTTATTTTTTTTATATTTTCAATATTTTGAGGATTACAGACGATTGATCTGTTTCCCAAGGCTCTTGCACCAAATTCTGATTTGCCATTACATATTCCAATTATTTTATTTTTTAGTAATAACTTAACTGTTTTATTAATAATATCCTTCTTTGAGACTCTATAATCTATTTTTGATAATTTTTTGAGAGCAATTCTTACTTTTACATCTTCTATTTCATATCCTAAATATGCATTTTCTAATGGGAAAGTTTCAATATTGTTATCTAAACAATAAGCAAAACATGCACCCATTGATTGAGAGCTATCATCTGGCGATGGTGGCACATATATTTGTGATACTTTTTTAATTTTTGAAATTTCTAAATTCGCTTTTACATTCATTGCAACTCCACCAGCAATACAAAGATTTCTAGTATCATTTTTATTCATAATATTTGTGACCCATGATGTTAATAAATATTCTGTATATCTTTGTAATGCTCCTGCAATTGCATCAAATCTATAGTTCTTAAATAAATCTTTAAAATAAAAATATGAATCTTTTGGTATATTAATATCTTTAAATTTATATTTTTTTACAGTTTGGAAAGATTTGAAATGTTTTAGTAATTTTTCTGAGTATTCAAATTTGCAGTAAGGTGCTAATCCCATTACTTTATACTCATGCTCATTTGGCTTCATGCCAAGCAATAAAGTAATGTATCTATACATTCTAGCTATTATGGAGTTTCCATCAGATACTATTTTTTTAAATATAATCTTCTTATTTTTTAATCTTTTAAAGAGATACACAGAATAGTTTATAAAATCTCCAAATGCGTCAATTGACAAAACATAGCTACTTTTTCCATTCATGCCACCTGAGCAATACGCATATGCTATATGCCCAAAGGAATGATCAATAAAAGATATTTTATCTCGAGTTAAACCTAAGTGAAGTTTTAAAACTTCAGCTCTAATATTTTCACCAACAAATTTTAGATTCTTGTTACTACTATGGTCATTATTATCTAAATTTTTTATCTTATTTTTCCAAAATTTTTTACCAGGAAATTGGGATAAATCTATTTTGTCATTAAATATCTTTAATAGTGAAACTTTTTTTTTTTTATAGATTTTTTTATACCAGTATTCTTCTTGTTCTTTGATATAATCTTCAACAGAAAAATTTGTATAATGTCTGATTAAAGAATAAGTAGGAGACCAATACTTTGAAATAAAACAAATTTTAGTAATTTGATTAGCATTTATATTATTAGTTTTGAGCACATACTCTATTGCATTTTTTGGATAACTTTCATCATTCTTTTTTCTAGTAAATCTTTCCTCACTTATGCCAGAAACAATTTTCCCATCTATCATTAACGATGCAGAGGAGTTCTGCTCCCAATTTATGCCTAATATTATAATTTTACTCATATAAAGTTATCAGTAGTTATCATATTAACAATTTAATGCATTTTAAAATTTTTATTGAAGCCTTAAAATTACTTCCTATTCTTGCAATTCTTTTTTTAAAAATATTACTATTTATTTTAATACTATCAACTTTGTATTGTTTTTTTAAAAAAAGCTTAATTATATCAACTAAATAAAAATCATTTTTAATTTCTTTAATCACATTTCGCAATTTATCTATTCTATAAGCTTTAAAACCACTTAATGGATCTTCCAATTTATAAAAAAATTTAAAAAATACTCCAACCACAGATTCTGCAAATCTATTTTTTTTTGCCCTAGCACCTATAAGTAGATCTGGTTTTTTTATTTTTAAATATTTTTTAATTTTTTCTATATCTTTAAAATCATGCTCACCATCTGCATCAAAAGTAATAATATATTCAAAATTTGAATTAATAACTTTTCTAAAAGCCTTTAATAAATTTTTTTCATATCCATAATTTTTTTTATTTGAAATAATTCTAAGTTTTTTTCTATTTTGAATAATCTTTGAAGTTTCGTCAGTTGAGCAATCATCCATTACTAAGACATGGTTTTTGTTTTCTATTTTTTTAAGAATTTTTAATAAGGAGGTCTTTTCGTTAAAACTTGGAATAATTATCAAGTTTTTAGGCATAAATTTGTAACTAAGGAATTTTTTTTGATATCTTTTTTAAATCTTTTACCCACATATTTTGCTATATTAAAAATAGGTAGTGAATTTTTTGGGCATGGCCTCAAAAAATTACAATCTTTTAACTGAAGTTTTTCATTTTTCTTCTTGTTTTTGTTAAGCCAAACACCTCTTCTCTGTACTATTGAACTTTGATTTTCGTTATATTCTATTTTTTTAATCTCACCTCCTAATGCCAATTCTAACTCCCTACTAGACTTAACCATTTCACTCCATGTTTTGGGGTTCATAGAAAACTTATGATCAGGGCCAGTCCTATTATTATCATCTGTAAAATGTTTCTCTATTACCATTGCACCAAGAGCAATTGCACCAAGAACTGTTGAGCTTCCTGGAGTATGATCACTCAAGCCTAAGATGATTTTGTCTTTAAAAGTTTTTTTATAATTTTTTAGAACATTTAAATTAATATAATTAAAATTTTCAATTTTATTTGTGTAGTTGGTATTACACTGCATCAGAACTAATTTTTTATTGTACTTAATAATTTCTTTAACTGAATTCTTCACTTCATTCATATTTGAAGCTCCGGTAGCCAATATTACTGGTTTGTTTTTTTTCGCTATTTTAACAATTATTTTTTTCCAGGTTATATCTCCAGATCCAATTTTAAATGCAGATATGTATTTATTCACTTCATCAACATACTTAAGATCGTATGGAGCTGTTAAAAAATCAATATTATTTTTTTTACATTCATCTCTTAATATTTTTGTCCATTTCATGTTTATGCTTGCATCTTTATAAACTTGAAAAACTGTTTTTTTCCATTTTTTTTGATGAGATAGTTTTCCTAATTTTTGAAATCCATAGTCTGAAACAATTGTCTCTGCTTTAAAATGCTGAAACTTTGCCGCATCAGCTCCAGCCTTTGCACATAATTTAATAAGTTTTTTTGCCCTACTGATGCTACCGTCATGATTGGCTGCAATATCTGCAATAAAATAAACTTTACTATTTTTGCCAATTTTTTTTTTATTTATTAAAAAATTTCTCATTTTTTGGACTGTTTTAATCTTATAATTGGGACTAACCTGACATTTTTAGAATAGTTTTTGTTAGTTTTGTGAATTATATTTTCACTAAACATGCATACATCACCTAGCTTCATTTTAATAAATTTTTCTTTATAATTTTTTTTAATTTTATTAATATTATTTGGTTTTATTGTATTTATAGATTTTTTTGATTTTTTTATATTCTTAGTTTTTTTAATTTCACCTAAATTATGGCTAGATGCCAGAACACTCATTGTTCCATTGGTTTTTGTTGCTGGTGAGATTATTGGAAATTGGAAATGGATTGTATTCTTAATATTGTAATATGATTTTTCTTGGTGCCAACCATAGGCAGTTCTGCTTGAGTTTCTAATCCCGATTGCCATTCCAGCGTTAAGATATTGATAATTTTTTTTGAAAATTTTTTTTGAAAATAACAAAAATCTTTTTTCAATATCTTTATATGGTTTGCTTACAATGTATTTATTGTAACATAAATACAATTGGTCATAGAGTTTATTTTTTTCACTAGAAATTATAACTTTATGGACATTTTTTTTATTAATGTATTCATTTAAATTATTAGAATAAATCTCAAATAATGTTTTTTCAAAAACTTCAATTTCTTTTTTTGTAATAAAGTTTTTTAATATAACGAAACCATTTTTTTCATATTTCTTTAATATTATGTTAAATTTATTCATTATTTTCTATAACCTACAATATAATTCATACCAGTGCCATTAAGACCCTTTAGCAAAACTTTACATTTTAACAAATATTTTTTTATTTTTAAAAATTTATTTTTTTTTGTATATTTTGAGTCTAATATCTTAAATACATAATAGCATTCATTAAGAAATCTCAAATTATGCTGTTTATTAATAACATCAATTTTTTTTACATTTTTTATTTTTTCTCTTAAATCTCTTATTCTTATCAAATTAATATTTTTAACCTTACCAAATTCCAAATCATTAATATTCATAGTAAACTCATTAAGTGACCTATTAAGTTGATCTATTTGAGAATAAGTTTGATTATGAGTTTTTAAATTTTTATTATTTGATAAAGAAAAATTCTCAATGTCATGTAAATTTAAATTTAATATTTTTTTATTTTTATTTTTATTTTCTGTAGTCATATTCTTTAATTTAAACTGTGTGATTTCATTATCTAAAAATTCATTTAATGTTTTTTTATTACCATAAAACGAATAAACATCTATTTTGTTTTTATTAAAAAATTTTAAAATATCTATTAGGCTTAATGTGTTTATTTTTGGATTAATATAAGTATCATGTATAATTTCGTCTATTGTTCTTCCAGAATATTTTTTTGATCTTTTTAAATGTTCTTTAAAAAGTTTTTTTGCAAAAATTGTAATTTCATTATTATTTTTTGCCAATTTGTAAAGAATATATCTCTGCAAATTTCTTTGAAAAAATCCATTAGTTTCACCTATTCCCAGGATAAAAAAACCTCCTTTTTTCAATGATTTGATACAAATTTTCAAATTTAAAAATGGATCTTTAGTGTGGTGCGCTACTCCATTGCTAATTACAAAATCGTATTTTTTTGAAATTTTTATTTTAAATATATCTTGATTAATAATTTTATAATTATTTTTAGAAAATTTTTTAAACAATTCTTGTGAATGTAATACTGATTTTCTGTCGTACTCAATTAATGTACAATTAGCACCTAGGGAGCTATAAACTATTGTATTTAAACCCATCCCACTACCAAAATCTATCAAATTTGAATTTAAAAACATTTTTTTTGGTAATTTTAATTTTAACAATAAGTTTTCTCTATTATTAATAAATTTATCCAAATGATTTAAATTTTTTAGGTAGGTTGAGGGATTTTGTTTGTTATAAACTTTATTTACTTTTTCTATTACAGATTTCATTTTTATATTAAGAAACTTAATTAAATTTTCATTTTCTTTATCAAATCAACAATCATTAATAGATAGAATTGGTGTGTATTTTCTATAATATTATACTTTGTAGATTTTATCCAAAAATTAATATCACTTTTTTTAGTTAGATAGTTATTATTGTCAAAACCAGTAAATGATATAATACGTTTGAATTTTTTTTTCCTTGCTGTTTTTACAGCGTTAACCATATTTTTTGACGTTCCACTCGAGGAAATTAATATAAGCACATCATTTTTATTTCCATATTTGGTTATTGCTCTTGATACCCAGTTTTCAAATTTAAAATCATTTGCGTAACATGTGATAATTGCAGAGTCATTGTAGCTCATACATCTTAAATTTGAATTATTTGTCAAATCCATACTAAAATGTGATGCAATGCTAGAGCTTCCACCATTACCAAATATATGAATAGAATTTTTAGATTTTGTTTTACTTAAAGTATCACAAATTGATAATATTTTTTTATTTTGAGATGCAGCTAAGCTAATTCCATCGCAGAATTCTTTTATATAATCTGTTAAAAATTTTTTTTTATTCATAATTTTTTATATTTTTTAATCCATGCTTCATCGTATCCATACGCTTTATCATCAATATAAATATCAGCAGAAGGTTTGGATATAAAAAGTTTATGATATTTAATACCAAATTTATTCAATTGTTTAGATATTTTCTTATGCAATTTTTTTTTATCTTTCAAATCATCTTTTGATCTACCCATATACCTAGCTGTGTTTATTTTAATTGTATGTCCCTTTTCAAATAAGTAATTCACTGTTTTGATTGCATTTTTTTTAGCTTTTGCTCTACTATAATCTTTGCCAAAAGTTGTACAGAGTGTATTGTCTAAATCAAAGCAAAATGTTTTAGTTTTCATAAGGCTCTAAATTTTTATACTTTATTTTTAATAACCACAAGTTAGAATAATTCTGGGTTTTTTGAAATAAAGGATGGTGAAATAATTATATCTCCTGGCACTGGTCTTTGTTGGTTATATTTTTTATAATTACTCCAAAATAATTCATTTATTTTTTTTGAAAAATCTATTTTTTTATTATTAACTACAAAATTGTACATTTCCATAATTGCACTACATGCCTCATCTTCTGTGATATCAATAAGTAAATAACCAGCCTCTTTTAGCTTAGATTTAGTTAAAATTTTAAACAATCCAAGTTCAAATATATCTTTATAGGTTAATAATAAACCTGTTTTTAAACATTTTATTTTTTTTGGAATTAATATTGGTGAGTATTCACTATGAATATCATGCATACCATCGCTAAAATAATTTATCAAAAGTGTTTTTTTTCTATTCAAAATTGGAATACGGTCAATTCCAGTGCCGCTTGAAATCATAAATTTACAATTAAATGTCAAAAAAATATCATTGAAGTCCGATTTGTATTTAGAGTTTGCATAATCAATAATATCTGGATGTTGCTCTAAAGCTTGCTGTCCATCAACCCCCATTCTAATTGCCTTTAATCCATATTTTGTAAGTTCTTTAATGCCTTTAATTTGATTATTCACAGTTGTATTTAAGCAAGAGTCAATATCACCTCTATATTCACTTCCTCTGTTGATAAAGCAAATATAATTGTCATCAATGATACCAAAGTCTTTGAGCATTTCGTTGCCTTTTTTTATTTCTTCATTCGAAAAATTAATCATGGGTGTTGAGCTTTTTAAGACATTATGGATATCTATATATTGCCATGGTCTTGAAGTGTTTTGAGGATCTCTATAAGGAGCTAAAAACAAATGTCCGTATTTAAATTTTCTTAAAAAATTTAAAAAAAAGTAAAATTTACTTGGTATGATCAAGAAGAAAGTTTGCCATTTTTTAAATAAAAATTGGTTAACAATTTTTTTATTTGGAATTGCTAAATAAATTTCATTTTTATCATGTATACCTTGTTTAATTTCATTTAAAAAAATCTCAATAGAGAGTGAGTAATGACCTATTGCTCTTGTTTCTAGTTCAAATATTTTTATTTTTTTAAATGGTCTTATAATTAATAACAAGAATAACAATAAATAATTTAAAACATTAAGCATATGAATTTTGAACTTATTAAAAGAATATTTAAAATACATTGATTATTTTGTATTTATGATAAAATTTTTATATTTTCTAGCTTATACGATAAATTTTGTGTCATAAACTAAGTGAATATATGTAATAGTATTTTTTTATTTAATCTTAAAGTGTTCACCAACAATTGGGCCTTGATAATCAGAATTATTTATTTGATCTGTTATTTGAATTGATTGCCAAATACAATCATCTATGTCAACCTCATACCTATAAGTGCCTGCTCTTCCAATAGAATAAAAATCCTCTGGCATGTCGTTAAAGTACTTTTGTGCTAATTTTTGTTCATTTTTAAAAGGTACTGGATAATATCTCCCATTTACACTTGGTATTTCTAATCCTATTAGGGTATTTTTAGATTTGTGTCTGGTAAATTTTTTATACTCAACAAGACGTGTTATTTTTTCACTATTTGGGTAGTACAAAAAAAATACATCTTTTGGAAATGCAAACTCACCTGGTAAGACAAATTTGAGTAGATCTCTTCCTATAAATTTCAATTTTCCATATTTAAAATCAAATAATGTATCAGGTGGAATTGTATTTATTAATATATCAAAATTAATTCTTCCTTTATCATAATCTACATATTTTTTCTTTACATTTAATTTCTTTAATTTGGTATTTAATAAAAATTTGATTTTTAATTTAGAAACATAATCAAAAAAATTATTATAACCATTCTTCTCTTTTGGGTACATTGATATCCAGTCATCATAAGCAGCTTCTTTACCATCTTTTATCGTATAACCTTTAGGAGACCATTTAAAAGTGTCTATTTCTTTACAAGAGTCTACCTGCCACATTTTTTTATTATACTCGTCGATAGTTTTGTTGAATAAAGTTTTACCTATTGATCTGATCCAAAATTCTTCTAGATTTTTTGCACTCTCAAAACCTTTAGCTTTTGAAATTTCTTTTTTAATTTTTTTTTTATCAGGCATTTTTTCAATATCAATTTTATTTAAAGGATAGTTATAAAATGAATCGTCTTGATGGACATAACTTATAAACTTATGGTAACTAACATCTCTCAAATCTAAAAATTTTTTTAAATAATGGTATGTAGATATGTCTTTTGTTAGAAAGTGTCTGGGACCAAAAGTATAGGGATGACCACCATGAAAAAAAGTTCTAACACCAGCTCCCAGAAAGCTTGCAGAATCTAATAAAGTTATTTGATTATTTGAATTGTGAGAAAGCATCTCTGCGGCCGAACAGCCTGCAAATCCACCACCGATAATTAATATTTTTTTTTTCATTAATATTTTAAAGTACTTATATTTTTAAACAAAAAATTCCATATAAATATCACAGAATCTCATTAAACGATTTGAACTGTGAATATTTTTTATATAATTTCATTAGTTCACTATGAGTATTTACTCTTTTATTCTCAAAAATAAATATTAATTTTAAATTTCTTTTTTTATAAAGTTTTAGAAACAAAGAAAAATTTTTTTTATCTTGTGGTAACATATAAATACTTGTCATAATTAATCCATCTATTTTTTTTATTTTTTTTAATATAAAAAATAATTCCATATAAGAATTTTTGATATAATGCTCATTTACCGATAATTTAAAAATCAAATTATTTTGATCACAAAAATTTTTGATTATAAGATTTTGTATTGGTGGTGGTAAATATATATTATTAAATTCATTAAGTTGAACATATCCTTGATAAATATGCTTTTTAAAACTCATTTGGTATTTTAAAATCTAGTGAAAATTTAGTTACTGATTTTATTTTTAATGGACTATAAAAATAACCTAGTCTTTTGCCAAAATGCTTATTATTATTATTGTAGGGTGAAAACAAATTTTTAAATCTACAATTCATTGATATTCTTGTTGTTTTTTCTTCATTAACAACATTGCCATGTAATAAATTTGGTGAAAATAATAAAAACTGATTTTTCTTTACATTTAAAAACTCAATTTTTTTTTTATAATTATGATAAATTTTTTCTATTCCGTGATATTGAAAATTTTTTAAATTTTTAATGTTTTTAATACTGTCTTTTTTATTCAAAATATACATTGAGTTTGTTTTATGAGCTTTCATTAACGGAACCCACAAAACTACTTGAAACATGCTTTCTCCACTTAAACTATCAGAATGCATAGAAAGCTGGGAGGTAGAATCTTTTGGTAATTGGAATGAAAAGTTAATATTATTTTGCATTGCTAGCTCATCACCCACTATATCTTTAATAGTTTTTTTGGCTAAATTAAAATAAATTTCTCTAAACCATTTTTTTTGATTTAGTTCTTTATAGATCTTAACTCTTAATACGTTGATTTTTTCGTAATCTAAATATTTATGAAGATTTTCTAAAAAAAAAATTGGTTTTTTTTTTATATTTAAAAATTTTAAAGTTATTTTGGATATCTCTTTTTCAATTTTTTGAAAATGATTTATATTTTCAATTTTTCCTATAACATAACCTTTGGAATAAAAAATTTTAGAAAAATTTAAGTTTTTCATATTGTTATTAATTATCATTTTTTAATATAAAAAAAATTTTTTTTAATAATTTTATATCATTTTTTTTTTTAATCGTCATTTCCTCTAGTGCAGAAAATAAAATTATATTATTTTTTAAAAATTTTTCGATTAAAAGCTCATAATTATCTAATTCGAATAGCATTGAAAAACTATAAAAAATTATACCTTGAAAATTTTTTTTTTTTTTATTTAGTGATTTAAGCATTAAATAAGAATTTTTCATCTTGTATTCTGTTGCGCTAAGTTTTAAATTAAATTTTGATCTATTAGCATAATCTCTTATTACTAAGTTCTGCACTTTCTGGGGAATAAAATTAAAATATATTTTTCTAGAAAAAATATATCCAATATACCAATTGTTATTTTTTAATTTTGGGCTCTTCATAGTTAATTCCAAAAATTGTAGCTGGTTTAAGTTTAATGGGCATAAAAAACTCTCCAATTTTTTTATTTCCGTAAGGAGAAAATACAGATTTAAACCTACAATTAAAGCTCCATCTCGTAGATTTTTCTAAATTAACAACATTTCCATGTAAAATATTTTGAGTAAATATCAATCCCTGACCATATTTAATATTTAGCCATTTTAAATTTTTTTTAGAATGTGTAAAAATTTTTTCAGCACTATTAAATTTTTTTATATTATTAAAGTAAAAATTATTCATTTCTGGAGTCATTATAAACATTGATTTAGTTTTATAACAATTAACTAATGGCATCCAAAATACAACTTCAAAGGGAGAGTTGCCTGACCAAACATCCGTATGGATAGGCAGTAGTGAACTATCATCTTTCGGGAGTTGAATACTTAAATTAATTTTATTTTGCATACATAATTCGTTACCACAAATTTCACTTAAATAATTTTCAGCTAACTTATAATAAATTTCTCTAAAATTTTTAGATCTATTTAGATTATTATAAATATAAAGTCTAAATTCATTCAAATCTTCAACGTCAATGTATTTATGTAATTCATCAAAGAATCTGGGTATGCTTATTATTTTGATATTTTTTTTATTAAAATATTCATTTGATATTTTATAGATTTTTTTTTTGATAAAATTTAATTCTTTTATTAATTTAATATCAAAAATTAAATAGCCTTGTTTCAAAAATTTATTACTAATATTTTTCATTTCTTACCAGACTATCAATCAAAATAAATGAACTCGTAATCTCCTCGATACCCTAATTTTTTAAATAACCATATCCATTCCTTGTTACTAAAAAAGGACTCAGCAGTTAAGGCCCAGCATTGTAAATTAAAAAGTTGTCTTGTATTTTTATAGGATTCCACAACAATAAATTTTTTTTTTCCTACCCTTTCTATCTCTGCTAGGGATTTATTTAGATCGAAAATTTGTAAATTATGTAATGTATTTAGTGAAATTACAAGGTCAAAATATTTGTCTTCAAATTTATACTTTTTTTGAGCAAGATGATGGAATAAATATTTTTTTACTTCGCTTTTAGAATTTTTTAAAGCATATTTTGAAATATCGAATCCATAAATTTTAATATTAGGTAAAATTTTTTTTATTTCATATAATAAATATCCTTTGCCACAACCGACTTCCAAAATTTTAGATTTATTGTTTAGGTTGTAAGTTTTTATTATTTTTTTTGCCACTGGTGTGAGAAGATTGGGTATATACTTGTTTCCGCCAAAACCATATTTTCTTAGACCATCCCAATAATCAAAAGAGAATTTTCTAGCTACATTCATACAAATAATTTTTTTATTAAACATTCTTTCTACATAATTTCTTTTAGTTTTTTTATGAAATGAAGAAAAAATTTTTTTTTGCATTAAAATGGCCCTTTAAATATTTCAGGGCGATCATACTCCTTAACCAAAAAATATTTTTTTGGAATTGTTATTTTATTTTTTTTCAACATTTTGCAAATTAAAAGGAAAATTTTTTTTCGAGATGGATAATATTGTTTAATTAGAGAGGGACTTGTGGGAGTTGGAATATCAGGCAGTGCCAACAATTGTGGATTAGTTTTTAAATATTTCATATGGTTTTGACATATTTCTGAAATTATATGTGAAGAAATTGAGCATTTTTTATGACAGGTATCAATCGATAGCAATCTTCCAGTTTTTTTTATTGATTTAATTATTGGTGAAAGATTTAAAGGATTTATTACCCTAAGATCAATTAGATCAGCAGAAATATTATTTATATTTAAAATATATTTCATGCTTTGTACCTCATACGTAGAATATGAAGTTGTTAAAATAGTTATATCTTTTCCTCTTTGAATTCTTTTACAATTTGTAATGTCACACTTATAAAATTTTTTAGGTACATCGCTCGTTGTTTCGTGTAACCATCTATGTTCAATAAAAATTACAGGATTTGGGTCTAATATGCTTGATATCAGCATCCCTTTTGCATCGTGTGCATTCGATGGCATAACTACTTTTAAGCCCGGTATTCTTCCAAAAATAGATTGAAAACTTTGTGAATGTGTTGGACCTTGGCCCCATCCCCTCCCTATAATCATCCTAATAGTTATTGGTAAGTTTACTTTTCCTCCAAACATAAAATACCATTTTGCTAAAGTATTAATCAATTGATCCATGCTCAATAAGGAAAAATCAACACGTTGATGACTAAAAATAACTTTAGTTTTTTTTGCTGCCAAACCCGCCGCAATACCAGTAAGTGCATTCTCTGAAGTTGGAACGTCAAAAACTCTATCAGAGCCAAAAAGCTGTAATAATTTTTCAGTAGTTGAAAATACATTTTTTGGATCCGGTACGCCTAGCCCATAACAAACAGTATCTTTGTACCTATCCATAACTTGAACTAGAGCTTCGTTTATAGCCTCACTATATTTTAACTTTCTCAAAGAGCTGACCTCTTGTAAACCATATTTTTTAAAATATTAAATTTTGGGAATTTGGATTTTTCAGCATATTTAAATGCATCCACTATTTTTTTTTTTATCTTTACCTCTATACCCTTAATCTTATTTTTGTTTAATATTTTTTTTTTTAATAAAAATTTTTCCATACTTTTAAGAGAATCTTTTTTTTTCCAAAAATTAATTTCCTTTTTTGATCTATACTCTAAATCATCATCCAAAAAAGGACCAACATGTTCATATTTTCTATAAGTCAGAAACTCTATAAAAACTGGTTTACTGTGATTTATTAAATATTCTCTTGCTAAACATAAAGTTGAAATTGTTTTTTTCCAGTTTGTGGTGTTAATTCTATAAGTTTTAATTCCTAATCCTTTAATTTTTTTAGCTATATTTGGATAGAGTGTTTGTCTAATACTTAATGGAGTGTATACAGAATAAAAGTTATTTTCACACACAAATAAAGTTTTTAATTTTTTAAGATTTGCAAAATTTATTGACTCATAAAAAACACCTGTTTCGACAGCAGCATCTCCAAAAAAAATCAGGGATAAATGAGGTTTTTTATTTATTTTATTTGCAAGAGCATGTCCTACCCCAACAGGGATTGTGTTTCCCACTATGGCTGTACTTCCTAAAAAATTACATTTTAAATCAATTAAATGCATAGAGCCACCCATGCCTTTTGAGCTTCCAGTAATTTTTCCATAAATTTCGGAGATCATTTCTCTTAAATTTCCACCTTTGCCAAGATAATGAGCGTGTGCTCTATGAGAACTTACACAGGAATCCTTTTTAGAAAAGATAGATTCAATACATGCAGAAACCAATTCCTGTCCTACAGATAGGTGAGTAGGACATCTCATTTGCCACTCAACATATTTTTTTGCTATCTCCTCTTCTACAGATCTAATATAAAGATAATTTTCATATACTTTTAAAAAACTTTTTTCACTTCTAAATTTCATTTTATTTCAATTTTATTGATTGCATTCTTTTAATATTAAAATAATTCTCATCTTCAAAAGTATTAATTAATAATTTATTTTTAAATGCAGATTGCAAATCTGAAACTGCATCTTTAATAGTAAACTTTGTGTTAAAATTTAAAATATCACTAATCTTTTTTGAACTTACATGATATGATCTATTGTCATCAGATTTAGAGTTAATAATCTCTACATTGCTGCCAATTATTTCCCTTACATCTTCTGCTAATTCATTGACACTTTGATTTTTGAATCCAACATTAAATATTTCTCCATTAATTTTTTTGTGATCTGCATTTAATACGGAAATATACGAATCAACCATGTCTTCTATGTGAATGTTTGGTCTAAGTTGACTTCCACCAAAAACTGTTATTTTTTTCTTAAAAAAAGCATGGTTTGTTAAGATGTTTACAACTAAATCCAACCTTTGTCTTTTAGCATAACCACAAACAGTTGATGGTCTAATTGTGGTGGTTATAAAATCATCAGATTTATATGAGTTTAAAATTTTTTCACATCTTCCTTTAAATTTTGAATAATCAGTTAATGGTTCAAGAGACATATCTTCAGTAACATTCTTTTCTTTTTTAACCCCATAAACGGAAGAAGACGATGCATAAATAAATCTATTTACATTCTGTTCCCTGGATATTTTTACAAGTGGTTCAAATGCATCGTAATTAATTGATTTTCCAAGAGTTGGGTTTAGTTCATAACTTGGATCGTTTGATATACACGCTAAATGGATAAGCGCGTGATGACCTGGTAAAATTTTTTTTAATAATTCAGTGTCTCGAATATCACCTTTGACTTTATTTAAATTTTTGTTATCTGGCAAAACATCTTCGCCATAAATCATTAAGTCTAAAACTGTAACTTTGTTTCCTAAATCTAATAACTTTGGAACTAATTTAGAGCCAACATAACCGGCTCCTCCTGTAATAAATATTTTTTCCATATTATTTTAAATACCTAAACCAATTTTTTGTTGCAGATTTTATTTTATTTGTAGTCCATAAAGGAGCTTTCTTCCAGTAATTGATATTTTCTAAAACATTTTTTAGTCCAACTTCTAGAGAGATTGAAGGTTTCCACTTTAAAATAGATTTTGCTCTGTTTATTTTGGCATGTGTTATGTCTGGCTCTCCTGGTCTTTTTGGAATAAAAATCTTTTTGCCCTTTAAAATATTTACCATTTCCATGACTGAACGAGGCTTTCCACTTCCAATATTTAAAATTTTATTTTTAATTAATTTATTACTGGATAAATAAAATGCTTTAACCACATCGTTTACATGAATAAAATCTCTTTTCTGTCTACCATCACCAATAATTGTGTATGGATAATTTGACAATTTTTGTTTTAAAAAAACACCTAGCGCGGCTCCATATGCGGAGTTAGTTCTTGATCTTGTTCCATAAACATTAAATAGTCTTAAAGAAACATAGTCTATATTATAAGTCTTAGACCAATGCTCTATAACTTGCTCAGCTAAATTTTTAGATAAGGAATAAGGATACATTGATTTAATTGCTTCATTTTCATCTGTAGGAAATTTTTTTGGCAGTCCATAGCAAGAAGATGAAGCGGCATAAATAATCTTTTTTACATTATTTCTTCTCATTGATTCCAATATATTTACAGTTCCCATAATGTTAGTATCTAAGTATTCAATTGGTTTCTCAATAGAAGGAATTACATCTGATAATGCTGCTAAGTGATAAACGGTATCAACTTTTTTAAACAAATTTCTAATTTGTGCAAATTGTCTAATATCTTTTTTATAAAAATAAACTTTTTTAGAGTTGATAGATTTACTTAAGTTTTTTAAAGATCCATCTTTTATATTGTCTAAAACTATAATTTTTTTTATTTTTTTTTTAGAAACTAAATAGTCAACTAAATGACTTCCTATAAATCCTGCTCCACCAGATATTAATACATTCATTTTAAATTATTTCAATATAGTGTTGATTGATTTTAACATTTTTACTAAATCTATATTTTTTTCGTTTGCATAACCTTGCAAAACCTGAGTTGTAGCTAAAGAGGCAAGAAATAAAGAGAGCTCTATGTCACCAGAAAAAATTTTAATTGCAAGAGAGAAAAAGGCCATAAACGTATCTCCAGAACCGATTTTATCAACGACTTCATCTGCAAAAGCAGGGCAGAAAAAATATTTATTATTACTGAATGCATAGGCCCCACTCTTTCCAGCTGTAACAACTAAAATTTTAATATTCAAATATTCTGAAAGTTTTTTCATTAATATATGTCTTTTAGAATATCGATCTTTTAGCTCGTGTCTCAATTCTGCTTCATTAATTACAACACAATGAGCATTATTATATTTACCAATTGTATGATAGCCAATATTCGCTGCATTTAACTGAGTATTTATAGTTATTTTTTTTTGGTTAGCTAAAAATTTTGCTGTCTTCGATGTTATTAATCCATGACCATAATCAGATATTATTACCAAATCATATTTCAAAAAATTTTTTTTTATTTTATTAAAAAATGATGCTTGTTGTTTTTTTTCAATTTCACTTTCGTTAAAGTTATACAGTCCTAATATCTTTGCATTATTAAAAATATCAACTATTTTAGTTTTTTTAATTGTTGGACTGTTTTTTTTTGAAATATATTCAATTTTTACGTTTTTTTTAATATTTTTTTTTATAAAAGATAGATCGATATCATAATCTCCCAAATAAGTTAGAATTTTCACATTAGCAGTAAAAGCAGATAAATGGTTTGCAATTGCACCAACACCTCCTACAATTTTTTTTTCATATTTTTTATCTAAATTTAAAATTGCTTCTTTTCCTGACTTACCTAATGCAGAACAAAAAATTAGATGATCAATAATCATTTCACCTAATACTAAAATCTTTATTTTTTTTGAATTTAATAAAATTTGGTCTTTAATAAATTTAAAAGTATATTTTTTTTTTATCTTATTAATGATATTTTTTTTTTCTTTAGACATATTGGAGATTTTATTAATTATTTTAGAAGAGCTATGCATTTCAGTATTTCCAAACTCAACTTTGCCACCATATTTTTTTACTTCGGTTATTTCTTTTTTTATCCCACCAGTAAAATCTTTCTTAAAATCTTTATAATCCGATCCTTTAAAATATATATCTGGTTTAATTTTTTTGATAATATCAACTGAAGTTTCAGCATTGCTCACGGTAACAAAATCAACAATTTCTAAAGAAGCTATTGCTAAAAGTCTATCAGATATTTTAAAAAAAGGTCTACCTGAACCTTTATTAACATAATTATCAGAAGTAAGACTTACTATTAATATATCTCCGATTTTTTTTGCCTGCTCAAAATATTGAATGTGCCCAATATGCAATAAATCAAAAGTGCCATGGCATAAAATAATTTTCTTTAATTTATTTTTTTTAATTTGAGATAATCGATGATCAGTTAAAGTTTTATTATTTTTCACTTAAATATTTAATTATTATTTATTAATAAAACATCTTATATATTAAATTCAATCATGATTTATATAAAAAACAATTAATATCAAGAGTAATAGTGCTTTTAATTATTTGTTGATAAAAAAATTATGATTATATATATTTTAAAAAATTTTTGAACCCTCAAATCCTGGATAATTATAAATTAATGAATATTTTGATCACAGGAGCAAATAATTACATAGCTAAAGATTTAATAAGTCTTTTTGCAAAGAATAAGGCAAATAGAATAATTGCTACATATAAAAAAAAGATAGTTAAAATAAAAAAAGGGAATGTTGTCTACAAAAAATTAGATTTAAAAAAAAAAATTAATATTAACTTTAAATTTGATACCCTAATTCACTGTGCGGCGGCTACTCCTTTAAAGTTTTATACTAAAAAAGATTATAAAATAATTAATATAGATGGATTAAAAAAAATTCTAGAGCTCTGTAACGACGAAGTTAAACATATAATTTTATTATCAACTGTCTCAGTTTATGGCAATATAACATCCAGAATTATTTCTGAAAAAACTTCGTTACGTGGATCAAGTGAGTATGCAAAATCTAAAATAAATATGGAGAAAAAATTAAAAAGTTTTAGCAAAAAAAATAATACTAAAATTTTAGTTTTAAGACTTCCTGGAGTAATAGGAAAAACTTTAAATAATAATAATTTTCTTAGTGCAATAATTTCAAGAATCAAAAAAAATATTGAATTTACTATTCATAATTCAGATTCATTATACAACAACTTAATAACTACTGAAGTTTTATATATGATAATAAAAAAATTTATTACAAAAAAAAATAAAAAAAAATTTGAATTATATAACTGTGCTTCAACAAAACCTCAAAAGCTTATTTCAATAATTTATGATATAGCAAAGATTGTTAAAAGAATACCAAAATTTAAATTACTAAAAATTAAAAAAAAAACATTTATAATTAGTACAAAAGAATTATTAAAGAATAAATACCCTCTAATGTCTTTAAAGTTATCTTTAAAAAGGATATTAACAAAAAATTAAATAAATAAAATTATGAATATAATACCTCAATTATACAAACCTAAATTAAAAATTGCCAAACGAATATACTTTTACAGAAAGTTAGCAAAAATTATAATTAAAATTTTTCTGTTAGATAAAATAAAATTTTTTTCGAACATATTTCAGCAACTTTTACAAACTGTTGTAAAAATAAATCTAAATGGAGAAAAATTAGTATTCAAAGATGGTAATGAAAGATTATATTTATTTTATAAAACACAATTTATTGTTGAAAAAGACTTAGCTAACTGGATATTTGGTTTTAAAAAGAAAGATATCTTCTACGATATCGGTGCAAACATTGGCATGTTCAGTATTCTATCTTCAAAAAAAGGTATTGACACATATGCTTTTGAATGTTTGAGCGCCAATTTAAATACTCTTAATTACAATATACTTCTAAATAACTGCAATAAAAATATCACTATAATCCCCAATCCACTCAATATTAAAGAAAAAAAAATTATTTTTAGTCAAAGGGATTTAACAGCTAGTGCTGCAAAAAGTTACGTGATTAATAATACTAAACAAAAGCTATCTCAACTAGAATACTATACTCTTTCTTTTAGTCTGGATAAAATTTGTAAAATTTTTAATCTCCCATTTCCAAATAAAATAAAAATTGATGTTGATGGCCTTGAGCTTGAGATATTAAAAGGTTCTAAAAAAACTCTTAGGTTTTGTGATGAGATTATGATTGAAATGTATGAAAGAAAAGTAGACTTAATTAGATGTTATGATGAAAATTCCTCTTTAAAAGAGATAAAAACTAAAAATTTGAGAGGTAATTATCATGAACCCCTTAAAACAAAACATAAACATAAAAAATTTCAAGAAATTTTAAATTTTATGAAAAAATTAGGATTTAAGAAAAAGTCGGAATATGGAAACAACATTTTATTTTGTAAAGATTAACATCAAAATATTATTCAAAAGTTTAGTAAACTTATATCGGAAAAACTTTAGTTTTTTATTTCTATATTTAATTCACAAAAGTCTAAAACTTCAATTACAATAATTGCATATTTTATATGCTGCGCTCTTAAGCCCAGCTTCCATATCTAGATTTTTTGTTTCCTTTTTTTTTATCCACTTCTGCAATATCAATATCTACAGTTTGTCTTTCATGGAATGGATCTCCTTTATTCAAATCATCTTGTGTATTGGCTATTTTGATGTTTTTTTTCTTAAGTTCTTTAATTTTACTAATTAAAAATAATAATTTTAGATAAGATATATTTGCTGAATGAGCGACAAGTATATTCTTGTTATTTCTCTCATTTGTAATGTATTCATCTAGCTCATTCCAATATTTTAATTGCAAAAGTTTAACTCTTTGATCTGAAGCATAAATTAGATCATCATATTTAATATGATGTCTTGTGTTTTCAATTGGAACTATTCTAGTTCTATAATCAGAATATTCCTCAAAGTACGCAGATCCCTTTAATGGCTTTATTCCTAACGTAACTCCAAATTGAAAAAATGTATCTTCTGCATATTCTAATGCTTGGTTTATGCTTTCTTCAACTTGTTCAAGAGTACTGTTTGGTGTTGTAATTATTAGATTAAAAAAAACATTAATATTATGTTTTTTTGCTAATTTTAAGCAATCATGGTTTTGTTTAGGTGTGCATCTTTTTCCCATATCATGTAAAATTTCTTGGGAAAAACTTTCAATTCCAATATTTAATCTTCTAAATCCTGCTTTTTTCATCCATGAAAACATTTCTTCACTTGCATCACTTGCTCTACAAAAGCTCATAAATGAAAGATCTTTAAAGTCTGCCTCGATTATTTTTTGACAAAATTTGATTACAGCTGGTTTATTTATACAAAAATCATCATCTGTTAAATAAATAGTTTTAACTCTGGGATGAGCTGCAACTATTCTTTTAATGTTATGTATTAAGGTATCTTCACTTGCGCTAATTACAGGAACTTTTTTATCAGATCCCCATGTTATTTGGTTAGTAGAGCTGCAAAACTTACATCCTATGGGGCATCTATTTCTTCCAAAAATTCTTACGGTGTGAATTTCTCTAATTTTTTCATCTGTAATAGTGTTTCCATATCTACTTAAATAATAGTCCCAATATTTTTCATAAGGTAATTTTTCCCACTCTATTGCTGATGTTGCAAGATCAAAGGTTTGCTGATCAAGAGGAACTGAATTATTCTTAAAAACTATTCCAGGAATTTCATGAAGAGAAACACCATTTGCAACTTTCAATAAACTTTTTTCTCCCTCAGATATTATCACAATATTACATGGTGTTTTATCGAGAACTGTTTGATAATTAAATTGAGCCTCAATTCCACCTGCCATAAATATTGCTTCTGGACAAATTGATTCTGCCAGCTGCATATTTTTTATGTCGTGAACTAATGTTTCCTCTAAAAGAGAAAATCCAATAATATCCCAATTTTTTTTCTTCAAACATTCTTCAAGAGTCTCCCCTACACCTGTTAGCATTCTCAAATTTGGTTCAAAATGTTCTGCATCATGTCCATTTTCATTCATATAACCTGCTAAACGAATGATTCCGAGAGCGGGTGCCATGAATGATCTTTCAGCTGAAGAAAGCTCTGTTTGAGGGCCAATTAGTAAAATATTTTTTTTCTTTTTATTAAGTTTTAAAAAAGTTTTACCTTTTTTACTAAATTTTTTCTCATGAATTGCTTCAAAATTTGATTGATTTATTTCGGTCATTTTATAATTTTATAGTTTTATAATTTTTATTATCATGGATTTTAATATTATCTTCATAAAAAATACTTATGTATCCTAAATATTGACACTTTTTGATAAATTTTTAATTATATAATGTGTTGACATACTTTTTCTCCTTCTTTATCATTAATTTGTATTGAAGTTTGGTGGGGAATCAATGTTAAATACGTTGGCTGTACCTGCAACCGTAAAGTCGGAGTGCCACCCAATATAGTCCGCTGTTGAACAACGGCCAGGGAAAGTCTAGTTCTACAATTTTAATTAACATCGGCATTAATTAACTAGTTTCATACGTTTTATGAAACTTAACGATGGATGTGCCAAATTATGTTAAGAGTATTAATATTTTTTAATTTTATTTTAGTTTCAAGTTCAGTTTTTTCAAAAGAAATTCCTGTAATTGTTATTTCTGCAGGTAAAACACCTCAATCATATAGTTCAGTCGGTAACCAGGTTACTATTATTGACTCAGAAACTATCGAAAGTTCATCAGATTTATTTTTAACCGATCTTTTAGAAAGTGAAACTCAGGGATTAAATATTTTTCAGCTGGGTGGAAAAGGAACAAATGCTGGTATTCAATTGAGAGGCTTACCAAAACGTTATTCAACTGTTTATATAGATGGTGTAAAAATGAATGATCCCTCAGCTTCTGATAATGCATTTTATTCCCAGGGTTTGTTTATAGATTCTATTGATAGAATAGAGGTTTTAAAAGGAAGCCAAAGCTCACTTTATGGTAACGGTGCTGTTGGTGGAACAATCAATATTGTTACCAAAAAAGGTAAATTAGGTAAACATCAAAATGCTACCGTACGAACAGGTTCGAATAATATACAAGATATTTTTTATTCATTTGATGGAGCAGATGAAAAGCAAAACTATTACGTTGGTTTGAACTATTATTCAACTGATGGAATTTCAGCAATGAATAATGACAATGATGAAGATGATCCCTATGAAAATAATAGTCTAATAGCAAATTATGGTTATGAAATTTCAGATAATAATACAATAGAAAATTCTTTAAGAATAACTGATAGCTTTTTAAAATATGATTCACCCACAAATAGTCAGGATGATTTAAAACCTCAAACAGATGATATTGAGGCTCACTATAGTTTTAAATTTAAGAACATTAATAATAACTTTAAGAATACTTTTGGTTTTAGCAAATCTGGCACATCAAGAGAAGTGACTGCAGCTAGTGGTAAAGAAAATGATTATGTGGGCTCTAAAGATATTTATTCTTATTTAGGTGAATATAATTTTAACCTAGATAGTAAGATAATTTATGGAACAGATGTAGAGTTTCTTAGATCAAAATTTGATCATGAACGTGCTGGTGCAAAATCAAAACTAACATCTGGTGCAGAAATTTATTCTCAGTATGTAGACTATCAGTTTAGACCTTATGAAAATATTTATGCAACTATTGGAGGAAGAAATGATAAGCATACAAGTGCAGGAGACGAACAGTCGTATAGAGCTACAGGATCATTTGATTTGGGTGGTAATAGCAAGATTAGATCTTCATATGGGATTGGTTTTTTATTTCCTTCATTGTATGAAAGTGCTGGCTACGCTTACACAAGAACATCTTCAGATAATATTAATGCTGAAAGAACTTCTAGTTTTGATATTGGTTATGAAACTTATTTTGATACTCTAAATTTAGGATTTAATATTACTTACTTTGATATTGAAATTGAAGACCCATTGATGGGTTCAAATGTTGACTACATACAGCAAAATTATGCTGGTGGAAAAAATACAAGCAAAGGTATTGAGTTAGCCACAAACTGGACTGATAATAAGAAATTAAATATTGGATTTAATTATACTCTTACAAAATCTTATTCAGGTATGGATTGTGATAAACCATTAAAAGATGCTTTTGGATATAAAAGCTGTATTAATCTAAATAATGGCTGGATAGATAGTGCAATGGTTCGTGTGCCTGTGCATGCCTTTAGTTCAAAAATTAATTATGAATTTAACAAAAATCTAAATAGCTCTTTATTATTAACTTATAAAGGAAGAACTAGAGATTATGGTACCGCCGACCAAGATAGTTATAGAGATCAAATTCTTGATGAATATTTTTTAGTAGATTTAGCAAGCTCTTATAAATTGAACAATGGGTATAAGTTAGATTTCTCACTTAAAAATGTACTTGATGAAAATTATGAAAACGCCAATCTTTACACGGGTACGCCTAGAACAATGAATATCGGTTTAAAAAAATCATTTTAACTTTTGGGATAATGTATTATGACCAAGTCTCCGTTTGTAGGTATTTACAATATGGGTTTGGAAGGTAATTTCTGCAAAGGATGTGACAGATCAATAGATCAAATAGCTCATTGGACAGATTATAATGACAAACAAAAAAAAGAAATTATTGAAAATATAAAAAAAGTAAATTTTAAAAAAATGAATCTAATTAGCAGTTTTTAGAATTATCATTATAGAATAAATAATACATCTTGTAATAATTTAATTAATTAATTAAGATTATATTAATGAAATACTTACAGATATCTATTGGAATATTTATTACGCTAGCTGGAAGTAGATTTATTCCTCATCCTCCTAACTTTACAAGTTTATTGGCTTTAAGTTTTTATGTACCGGCACTTTTGGGAGCTAGGTATTTACCATCTCTGGTTTTAAGCTTTATAATAACTGACCTGATTATTGGTTTTCATGGGGTCACTCTATTCACTTGGGGAAGTGTTATTTTAATTGGACTTGGATCTAAGTTTCTTGCAAAAACTACTTTGAATAGAGTTTTTGGGTCATTATTAGGAGCTAGTTTGTTTTTTATAATTACTAATTTTGGAGTATGGACATTAGGATCTTACACTTATACTTTTGAAGGTTTATTGCTTTGTTATACATTGGCTATACCTTTCTTTGCCTATAGTCTTATCTCTACTTTTGTCTTTTCAGGGATTATTGAAAGTGTATATAAATTTAATTTTCTAAAATTAAAAACTACCAAATAATTAAATAAAAAAAAACCCAGTATTCTTTTACTGGGGTTTTTTTAAATAATACATCAATCACTATAACTTGCTTATAAAATTTTTTTCAGTGCATAAATCAAGCCAATTGAGCTATTAGTACTGGTCAGCTACACGCATTACTGCGCTTCCACATCCAGCCTATCAACGTGGTGGTCTACCACGGCTCTATAGGAAGAACTAGTTTTGAGGTGAGTTTCCCGCTTAGATGCTTTCAGCAGTTATCTCTTCCATACTTAG
>Ga0209632_10000278_pt1 | contig 54337 bp, 47 predicted proteins | sample COG_10_FD_184754 | JGI IMG/M metagenome (GOLD analysis project Ga0209632, IMG submission 184754) | Pelagic Microbial community sample from North Sea - COGITO 998_met_10 (SPAdes) (version 2) | ecosystem: Environmental > Aquatic > Marine > Neritic zone/Coastal water | place: Helgoland, sampling...
CGTAGTTCTGTCCATAGTTCTGTCCATAGTTCTGTGCGTTATCTGCGAGCCGATCGGACGGCCTAAGTTCTGCTAACGCCTTGTGCAATGAACTGAACAGAAAGTCATGCACGAGGCGGCTGTCGCGAAAACGCACCTCATGCTTCGTTGGATGCACATTCACATCAACAGCAGATGGCGCTAATTCCAGGTACAACACATAGGCAGGATGGCGCCCATGAAACAACACGTCGCGATAGGCCTGCTTCACGGCGTGTGTCACTAGCTTGTCGCGAATGATGCGACCGTTCACATAGAAATATTGCAAGTCTGCCTGGGAGCGCGAAAAGGTCGGCAGGCTTACCCAACCCCAGAGACGCAGACCCTGGCCTTCCATTTCTACGAACACAGAACTCTCAACAAAGGCAGGACCGCACACCAGAGCGACGCGTCGCTGTTTTTCCTGATCGGATTTTGCTGGAAGCAGTTTGCGAATCACGCGCTGATTGTGAGTAAGTGAGAACTGCACATCGAAGCGACTCAGCGCAATACGTTTTAGAATCTCATCGATTCGCGAGAATTCCGTCTTCTCTGTTTTCAGAAATTTCTTGCGCGCCGGCGTGTTGAAAAATAAGTCTCGCACCTGGACCGTGGTTCCGCGAGAGTGTGCGGCGGGCGAGAGCATGACATCCATCTCCTGCCCCTCGGCGACGACCTTCCAGCCGCTATTGTCGCCGCTAGCTGCGGCCACATCGGCGTCTGCCCTTGAGGTCATAGTCAGGCGTGAGACCGAGCTGATACTGGCTAGCGCCTCGCCACGAAAGCCCAGACTGGCGATATTTTCTAGGTCTTCGAGGTCGGTGATTTTACTAGTGGCGTGCCGGCTAAGCGCCAACTCTAAGTCCTGCTTATGAATGCCTAGCCCGTCATCCTTGATCTTGATTTGTTTCGTACCGCCCTGCTCGACTTCGATCTCTAGCCGACTGGCGCCGGCATCCAGAGAGTTCTCCATCAACTCCTTAACGACCGAGGCCGGACGCTCGACAACCTCCCCCGCAGCAATCTGATTCGCGAGGCGTTGACTGAGAAGATTAATCCGTGACATTGGCAAGTAGCAGCGCAAGAGAATAGGGTTAGCATTGTAGCACCAACCACGAGCAAAACTATGGGAACCAGCAAGAGAAGAAGCTAACTAAAATAGAGCTAGGATGCCGGTATTTTTAGAATCTGCCCGACCATGATGCGATCGTTAGTGATGTTGTTTACCTGGCGCAAACTGCCCAGACTAACTTGATACCGCTGCGCGATTTCGGAGAGCGTTTCCCCGCGACGAATCGTGTGCTCTTCCGGCTCCCCTGCGCCGACTCCCGGAATAGTAAGTTCCTGACCTACGTGAATCGTGTTCGAGGAGAGGCTATTCACCGATTTCAATTTCGCCAGACTAACGTTGTAGCGCTGCGCGATTACCGACAGGCTATCGCCGCGCTTTACCCTATAAGTGCCAGGCATGGGCACGATGCCGCTTGCCTTCTGCCAGGCGACAAGAGACCCTTCCGGCGGTGCCTCATAGAAATAATTCATTACGCCCTGCGCTATGCCGCGTGCGAGCTTCTGCTGGAAGGCAGACGTGTTAAGCCTTCTGGCTTCATCAGGGTTCGTGAGATAACCAGTTTCAATAAGCATCGAAGGTATGTCCGGCGACTTCAACACTTCCAACGATGCCTGCTGCACCTTGTCGCGGCGCAGACGTGTTATGCCATCTAAGGATTCCAAAACACGAGTACCGGCGATCAGACTCTGCTCCATGCTCCATGCCATCTGCAGTGAGACAAGCGTAAGTGCGACATCGTCATCCCAGGAACTAAGGTTAAGATCACCGCCAACACCGCCTAGCAGGTCGGCGTTATTTTCCTTCTGCGCGACACGTCGAGAATTTTCGCGGTCGGCTCTATCACCCGACAATGCATAGATAGTCAGGCCGTTGGCACGGCTGGTGCGATACCAATCGGTATGCACAGCGACGAAGAGATCGGCACGCTGCTCGCGGGCGATTTCAGAACGGCGCTGTAGTTCAACATAGTAGTCGCCGTCACGAATCATAATCGGCGTGTAACCTGGCATCCTTTCAAGTTGGTCGAATAAAGCGCGCGCTATTTTTAGCGTGATGTTCTTCTCTCTTAACTTGCCATCAAAGCCAATACCGCCGGGATCTTCGCCACCGTGTCCGGCCGAGATCGCAACAATGATATTGCGACGCTCATTGCTACGCGGCGCACTAGAAGAATTCGAGGATACGGGGTTAGTGTTTTCCGGCGCGTCAGCAGATGTCGACTCGTCATACAGATCAACAACCAGACGGTCGCCTTGTTCGCTATTTGGTGCGAGGGTAAAACTACGCGGCTCAACCTCGGTAACAAGATCAATTACCATACGCAGCGTGTCGCCATCGCGAATCGCACTGCGCATGCCACTGACCGGGCTCTCATTGAAGTCCAGGCGGGACAGATCGCCACCAAAAGACGAACCTTCTATATCGATAACCACACGGGCGGGGTTGGAGAGTGTGAAGAGCTTGTATTCCATCTCGCCAGACAGATCGAATACCAGGCGAGTATGGTCCGGTGCACGCCACACTCTAACCTCTTCCACACTAGCCGCAGACACAGCAAAGCTGGCCAGCAGGATACAAACTGCTAGAGCCAGGGTAAGACAGCGACTGCTATCCCTAATACTGCTTAGAGTGTGTTGTGATTTCATGACAAATTCTTAAGACCTACTCCACGTTGTCTAATACAACGGCCTCAGGGCCATAATCTTTTGGCAATTATGGCGCCTTTCTCCGTAAGAGTTTGACAAGTAAGGCACCGACCCGTTCCCTGATCGGCAATATCGATCACCAAATCCGCGCCAGGAAGCCATTTCGCGCCCTTCTCGGCCCATTCCACGAGACAGAGATTAGACTCGGCGAAATACTCATCAGTACCGAGATAGGCCACTTCTTCGGGGTCCGCCAGTCGATAGAGATCGAAGTGATAGATGTTACAAAGCTCAAATTCATAGGGCTCTACCAAGGTATAAGTAGGGCTCTTCACTGCACCGGTATAACCAAAGGCGCGCATGAATCCGCGGCTAAGGGTTGTCTTACCAGCACCAAGGTCGCCTTGGAGATAGATCATGCCGCCTAAATGGGGGATACCCATCCCTTCAAAGACTGCATCACCCGCCCTGCTTTCCTGAAATGTCGCGGCAGCTAGTTCAGCACCAAACTCAAGAGTGGCTGCTTCATCTGATAAATTTATTTGGTTCACTGGACACATAGCTACAAGTATAAAGCAGAAAGGCTTATTGGCGGGAGTTGCTGTAGCTATTAGAATAAATTTTTAACGAATAGAGATAAATGGGTTCAGAGCAAATATACGTTATCGTAGATTTATCCTGAACGCATTTATTTACTTCCCAACTGAATACAAAAAAAGCCAGGGCACCCACATGCCCTGGCTTTTCCTGCGACAGGACTGAATGCCAACATCAGTCTGTCGATTAGCAACGCTTTTAGCCGCCGGGGGTAAAATCGATAGACACGAAGAACTGACGATAGAAGTTATTGATCAATCTAGACTCAAAGCCTCCTATCTGTCCAGTCAACGTAGGCTTGTAATCTAAGAGATTGTTCACTCCAGCAGACAGGGTAACTGCGCTGTTGAAGAAATCTTCCATGAAATACGAGTAGCGCACATCGATGATAGGGTCCTCATCAATTTCACTGGGGGGCACAAACTGTCCATCAAATTGGTACAAGTCAACTATCTGGGCGTCATGATCAACAGCACTGAACCAGCTTACCGACATTGACGCACTGTGATTGTTTCGGAACCAATTGTTTTGCCACGCCATTTTTATTTTCGGAATTGGAGGGGCGATATTAGTTCGCGCGTTCTGTTTTCCGAGAACATCTACAGGATTACCTTTCTTGTCTGTAAAGAGATAATCTGTATAGACCGTGGCATTGAGACGTGTGTTGAATGTTCCCCAATCGCTTGGAGTAAAGGAGTATTCCGCTTTCATGTCGAACAAGCTGACATCAAATTGTGCTACGTTGGCTGACTGAATCAGCACAAGTGCCACACGGCCATCAGGGTCGCGGAAGATATTCCCGCCGGCACCACCAACAGGCTGAGCAGCTAACCAAGCATCAGCTGTCTGTCGAGAAGCTGAGCCGGGAGTGGAGTCATAGGTCCCTTCAGTCAGGCCAGTATCCCGAAGCATAGCAGCGAACTGGTTCCGAGTTACGTCATCCTCAGTTAGAGTACGAATTCGGTCAGTATATTCAATTTCCTGATAGTCCATGGACAACTCAAAGCCTTCAAGCTTGCCCTCTGCCTGCCAAGTGAATCCAACATTAAGAATCTCTGCCTGTTCTGGGCCCAGATTTGGATTGCCCGATTGACATTTCAATCCGCCAAGCAGCAGTTGCCCGCTGAAGTCGTCACTACCGCTGTACATATCACCGCAGTTTTCGTTGGTAGTAGCCGCTCGGGTCTGGAATGAGGTCGGTGCCAAGAAGCTTTCGCCCCAGGACGCTCTTAGTGCTAATCCAGGAATTATTTCATACCGCGCGGAAAGCTTGGGTGTAGTGGTCGACAGACCTTGGTCAGTAAATTGCTCACTTCGTACCGCAGCCTTGATGGCCAGATTATCTAAGATAGGAACTTCGATCTCAGCAAACACTGAGCGGACTGCAGAGTTAAATACTTCGTCGCCTGCTATAGGCTCGCCATTCACTCCCCAGATGAAATTTTCTCCTGCAGCTTCGAATGGCTCTTGAAAAGTGCGCTCTTCCAAGTCACGCCATTGAAAGCCAAAGGCCATTTGCACAGCACCGGCCGGCACATCAAATACTTCGCCCGTGAGCATAGTTTCAAAAACATCCAGAGCTTTACGTGAATTTTCCTGGTTTGGATTTCGGTACTGCATCCAGTTATTTAGTTCTTTGGTGTTTTCAAATCCCTGCTCATAAAATGGAGATCGAGGGTCTCGAGAGCCGAAGGGATTAAACCACTGATCACCGGTGACGCCACCTTCCCCACGAAGAGCTAGCTGCAGGCGGGATGCGTAGACACCTGAGACATCGCGTTTATTGGAGCTTTCTTGCTTGGTGTAGTAGGTATAACCAGACCAACTAGTGTTGCCGAGGTCATAATCTGCAGACAGCTTTATGCGATTGGTTTGATAGAGCCCCTCGAACAGACGAGATGTGTCGTCAGTAATGCCATCAGCCAAGTACTCTGCCAGGGGATGAGTATAAATTCTCCACAAGTCAGGGGCCACGTCAAACCCATAAGGGTTGGCAGGGTGCTCCTCTGGGATCACTAGCATTGATCGGTTATTGGCCGGATTAGGCGAAGCATAGGTGCTTCTGTCTCGGTTAACACGCGCGTGGTTATTCATCATGAAGCCAAAAGTCAACCAGTCGGCAGCTTCCCATTGAAGGTTGTTATATACGTTATATTCTTGTTGGTGCAGAACCACTTCATTCTGTGCGCTGTACTCAAAAGTACAGAAGTTACCACTGTGTATGGTTCCAGATGGCAGGGGAGAGGGGCCGTAGCCATGGGTTGGCGTGCCTTGGTTAAACGTTCCGCATGAAGGGTCTAGCAAGCGCGGACCCGTCAGTGTAGCTCCGCTCTTTCCTCTTAATGGAAGGGTGCTAAGGTCGTCAGGAACCCCCTCAAGCTGCTTAAATGATCCAGGGTTTCCGGAACTGGAGGTGCCTCGGGATACATTGTGTTCGCGTCCGCGCTCGTACCACATAAGGGGTGTACGCTGATAGGTTTCGGCGGATCCGACATAACTGATACCGTTGTCCCATGACTTACCCCATAGCGCGGAGACACGCATTTCTTCCATCTTTCCATCTTCAGGCCTCTGATAAAAAGTACGGAATTTAGCTCCGTCGTATTCCTTGATGGGAATCAGGTTGACCACGCCGGCCACCGCGTCGGATCCATACAGCGCGGAACCACCATCCAGCACCATTTCCATCCGTTCCATCGCGATGTCTGGGAAGGCGGTATTCAAGCGCGAATCGATTGTACGTACACCATCTACCAATGTCAGAGTGGAGTTTTCACCCAGACCACGTAGGTTAAAACTGGCCCCTAGAGCGGTTTGTGGGCCGTCCTGGCTACCAAGCACAACGTTGATAACATCAACGTTCTGAACATAGCTCAGCTCGCGTATGTATTCCGACATATTCGGCGTGCCTGATGCTAGCAGGTCGGCACCAGTGACTGTATCTGCAGCGGTATCCTGCGAGAACGCACTATTCCTAATGTAGGAGCCTGTTACGACAATTTCTTCAACCTCTTCATCTTGGGCTTGGGCTATTACCGGCGCTACGAGTGAAGACATGAGAGCCGTGTGAATTAGATATGAAAGCTTCTTACGTCGAAATTTATTGGGCATTTATCCTCTCCTTGGCTGCACGTTCGAGGCATACAATCCGTCCTCAAGTGCTGCTCGTAATTTTAATAAGTACTCCCTGAGTAAGTTTCACTGCATCTCGTGACAACAATATTCAGCGAGCAGCATGATCCCTTAAGCAATAAATTAGCATATAGTTATATAACATTGTAGTGTTATATAAGGTTTATAAGCTTTATAAGTTATGGCTTGGGCTTATGAAATATATACGCACCGAAGATAGCGCGCTTATGGCAGGTACTGCGCAATGCCCGCAGATAGGGCCCTCGCGTTCGCGGTGCATGCAGTAATTCAAATCGGTGGTAAGGGGACCCGGCACAATGGTGTATAAGCACACATCCCACCGGTTACAAATTATTACAAACTAAAAAGATATCCAGTATCGACTGACAACTATGGCTTGGGCTTATGAAATATATACGCACCGAAGATAGCGCGCTTATGGCAGGGACTGCGCAATGCCCGCAGGCAGGACCCTCGCGCTCGCGGTGCATGCAGTAATTCAAATCGGTGGTAAGGGGACCCGGCACAATGGTGTATAAGCACACATCCCACCGGTTACAAATTATTACAAACTAGAGAGATATCCAGTATCGACTGACAACTATCCATATCTTCGCCACGCATCTTTGCGCCCGGAGAAATCTAATTTTTTTAGAACTAACTTATCAATGCCATTTACTGTAGTTATTATTTCATTGTGTAACACGAACACGCTGGTAAGCGTTGCTCCAACAGCACTGATCTAGGCCATCGCTATCAGAGGAATTCCAATTATCCAACCGGGCGCGAATCATATACTCACCAGGTTCAGTGAAGGTGGCCATAACCCTCGCCGGGCCCGTGCCAGCAGGTATTGAAACTCTAGATGCAGCTGCCGGTATCATTCCGCGGGTTGATCGAGCTGGAGTTGTAATGAAAGGCGTAGAAGCATGTTCAGTAAAACTCACTTCACCAGGACCCTGATGCTTATACCATATGACGCGGGAATCAAGGGGCTTGGCAAAGAGAGGATTTGAAGGATCACGCACGGACGGATCTTCGGTCTCAACCTCCAAAGTAAGCGGGACGCCGACGGAAATTGTTCTAGTATTAACCGCTACGACACCTTCAGGGCCAGATCCACGACTTTCATTTTCAAACCAAATAAATGGTTGAACACTGCCCTGTGGCCGTGGATTTCTATCAAGTTCATAGGCACTCGACCCGCGCTCGCCAGGCACTTTAAGCTCTTCTAAATTATCGGTTTTGATGTGCCACCAAACAGACTCATCCTTCATTGATGCTGGAATAGTGACCCCAAAGACTCCTGGATGTCGGCCTGAAAAATAAATGTCAGGCTGCATCCCGTCCAACTGAGCTGGTTCAATGCGATTGTTCGCACCCAATGGGACAATTACATCTTCAGCGTTTCTGTTGTGGTACCCAAACGAGACAGTGACAGTGCCGTCCTCGTTAGCATACCAACCTTCCATAAAAGGAATTATTGGTATGCCTGCCGGGGAGGGCGGACGTAAAGGCCTTACTGTTTGCTGTGCATTAGCAGAAACTACCATTACAACATTTACTAATAACGTCAAAGCTACACTTGCCACAACTGGTCTAACACTTCTCATGAATATCAGTCTCCAATATTATTAGATCTATAGCGGGAGTTGTATTGTGTAACTTACTAATCTCCAGATGGTAGCTGGGACTGCTTGTTACTTTCTCGCGCTTCAGCAAGTTCCTGATAAGTTTCATCATCAAGATGACTTATGGCTATCCAGGAATGAGACATCTCGTCTGCTGTACGTTGGCCCCAGCCTACCCACTGCCTAGGGTCAGGGTTGTTGGGGTTATTGGTCGTATTATCATACCACTGCTTGGTTATGAGGACGGCTCCTGTTGGCAATAGTGGAGCTGTATCTGGCTCATACAGATGACTGTGATGCCAAGTGGCACTCCAATTGGATATCATACTGACCAATTCAGTGCGGCCGGTCTCTGGATAGAAAATCTCCAATGAAGCAGCATTCATGCGCAGATGCCCATGGGGTTGGTAACTGTCGATGCGAACCGGGTGATCAAAGGAGTGGAAGCCCTGAGTCATAGCCGATCCATGAGGCGGGATAAATAGATCGCCCTGGTCTAACTGGTAGGATGCTAGGTCCTGAGTAATTTTGGCTTGATACCCTTTCGGATGAAGCCAAATACCCAACTCCACTACGTTGTCCTTAACCACTGCGTTTGGTGCAGTCCCGCCCAAGCCGCCGGGATACATATGGATGTCCCATTGAATCGTGCTGTCTTCAAAAGCTGTACGGCAAACACCTTCCGGTACGACTTCGCCCCACTTACCCATGGCATATTCAGTAACGGGCTTTCTATCGACACTGCCGTCCTCTTTTACCTCTGCGAAATACGTGTTGGCGTGATGGACTACTGTCTTCGCAACGCCGCGAGGCTTGACCTGAAGAGCCTTGATGCAACGGTCTTCGGTGATACCACTTTCAATAAAATGCTTGTCCCACAGGTCGTTGCCATTAGCAGGTACATCGATCGGATTAGATGCAACCACGATATCTGGCTGGCCGAATTGAGCGGAGAAATTCCAATCATCAATAGCTCGCAGTTTTGGTGGGGCAGGCAGTTCTTCAAGATTTCCCAAGGGAGAGCCCTGATTAACCCAAGCCACAACGGTATCGATATCTTCCTCAGAAAGGCGCCAATCTGCCTGAAGGTTTTGATTGCCGATATCATGGTCATAGGCGTAAGGGGGCATTTCTCGATTTGCCACCTTCATCTGGATCAAGGGAGCCCAAGGACGCACTTGCTCATAGCTACTCAGTTCCATAGGCCCAATGCCACCTTCACGGTGACAGACCACGCAATTCTCATTAATAATACTGGCTACGTGGCCTGAGTAAGTCACTGATTCTTCACTATTTGCTGTGTTAGCAGCAATCAGCGTTTGTGCCTGAAACCCAAAAAAAGTAACAACCGCAATGCCAGCTCCAAGATGTGGCAACTTGTTCAATTTCTGCAAAATACTCATTAGCCTCTCCTAATTATTTGGGCAAGTTAAAAAGCTACAAAACTGAGAGACGCCACTTCTCAGTTGGTCAGTTTCATCGAGGCGAAACCGGTTTCACGGTGGCTGGCCACGTATTTTCCTTCGAGATTGCTACTGCGCAGCCAACATGGCCCTGCTGAGAAATCACTGAGCCAGCATCTGGCCGATAATCATTGGTGAGCTATACCGCGCCATAGTTTGTCTATGCAAATTTAGACAGGGGGACAATCCAAGACGCTATAACATATATAACTTATTAACTTTAATGTTTCTGAGTATATTTGTCCAACGGCTTTTCTCGGCAATAGAGCGATCTTTTAAGCGCTAGCTGAGGTGCAGTCAGCCACTTTTTAGGCTTGGCTGATCAGGTGACCTTGCTGGTCTCTTTAGCGAGATCTGCCGCATGCTGCAGATGGGTCAGCCGGCCGAGCTGTTGTAATGACGTCAAGTGTGAATAAATCAGGGGCAGTAATCCCCTTTCGCGCAGTTCCTGAAATTCATCATTACTAAGTTTTTCAAGCGCCTCCTCATCTATCATATACATTCCCTCCACTTCATATTTTGGGGAGCTCTGTGTATGTTGCAATTTAAGTGGGCGCGAGGTGAACAGTCGTTTTTCGGCCAGGTAGCGGCATAGTGCAATAGACTGCAAAGATTGCTGAGTTACTCTAACCACACGATCAATACGCTTATTTAAGTAGTCTGTCGGCAGACCATCGCTCCGGTACAAGGGTTCGCCGACGGTTTCACTCAGCAGCGGACTCTGTTCATCGATGGATATATCTGCCTCGTTGCTGTCAGGATCCAGTCGACTCACGGATAGTGGAGCAAGGGTGAAACTTGCTGGTATGAAAACCGGCTGCCATTCGAGTGTCTGGCAATAGAGATTAACGCCCTTGCTCAAACCCATCATAGCGCCCGGCACAAAATCTCCGGTCTTCTTGTTTCTGATAAAAACCAGCGGGAACTCCGTAGCCAACTCATAGAACTCTTGGAACACCACTGGAACAAAATTCTCGGCCTTATGACTTGTGAAATCTTTTGGCTCGCTCAAGCAAAGCTTGCCGTGTTTCTCGAAATTAAGAAGAACCGGTTCAGACATGTTAGTAATCAGCCTTTTGTGTTTGATCTACGGCCCACTTGAAACTTCTTCACGCGCTCAGTAACCGTTGGGTTTTTGTTCAAGCCTGAAAAAAGATGCGACTGAAAGCCTACCTTTAGAAGCATCACTATCGAGGCTGCCTGGCGACGAGAGCATGGCGCAATGTAGCAAATTTGAAGGGTATAGTACCAGTCGATTCATTCTGGCCTTCACCATCAGCTCCTGTTTGAACAGGATTGTGTCGCCACTCAGGTAGCCTAAGTGCTCGGCTGGGTGGCTCCGCACGTTTTCAATCATCTCATCCATAACACCGCGATCATAACGCCTTATCTTGACTAAGCTACGTGGACGATAACGATAAATTGCCGTGCCTCCATGTGGCTCACCACAGAGATAATGCACGGCTGCATATTGATCATCACTAAACGCATCGACGTGAGGCATCCTTTGGGCTGCACTCAATTGCGTCGGCTGGAGAGTAGTCAATGAAATCATGCTGCGATGGACTACAGGGTTGTGGAAACCGTATACCAGTTCTATGACCTTACCCATGGCCTCATCATAAGAGCTTGGCAGACGATCACGAATTCCCGGGTAGGCTGTGCCGTCATCACCAACATTACCGAAGTAGGCTTTTTCCCGCGCATACTCGACTAATACCTCTGGATTCGCTAAAAAATTATCGACGACATACACCGAAATAGCAGGATCCGTATGCTGAATTTTCTCGACGTACATTGCTTGATTAAGTATAAACTCTAGCATGGTTAGCGGTACTTACTTATTGCCTGCACTTAGAATGATATTCTCCGCTTTGAGCGAGCCGCCCAAATATTCTATAAACTTCTAAAACTTATAAAACTTATTAGATTGAATAATGTAAGCTCCAGAATGTCAACTCAGAAGTATCATTGCGGGCTTGGGCGGTGACGGCAGCATGAGGGCAAGTCTTTATTAAAATTGGTGTATTCAACGAATGAATGCAGTATTTCATCGCCAATATACCAAATAGCAGCTGACAGAAAAGAAAGGGATTTCCGTGGAAAGTAACAATATCAGACACATAATAATCGTTGGAGGCGGCACGTCGGGCTGGATGTCAGCCGCTGCCCTGAGCCGCATCGTCGGTACCCAAGATTGCAAGGTCACTTTAGTCGAATCCGAACAGGTAAGTACGGTAGGCGTCGGTGAAGCGACGATTCCACCCATTGTAGAGTTCAATAACCTGCTTGGTATCAATGCCGACGAAATGCTAAGTGCGACACAAGGCACCTTCAAGCTCGGTATTGAATTCATAAACTGGGGCAGAATAGGTGACGCCTACATGCACCCTTTCGGAGTCTTTGGGCGCACCATTATGAATGTCAGTTTCTGGCACTATTGGAAAAAGGCCTATGAACTTGGCCTTTCGCCTCCACTGGATGCTTACTCACTGAATTGGCTTGCGGCAAAGCAGAACCGATTTTTACGTAGTGGTAATGTCCCCAACTCGCCACTATCCAAGGTGCATCACGCCTATCACTTTGACGCCAGTCTTTATGCGCGTTTTCTCCGCGAGTTCAGCACTGGCCTTGGTGTAAATCGAATTGAAGGGCTCGTAGAACAAGTAATTCAGGATCCGCAGTCAGGCTTCATCAAAGGCATCAAGCTTCAGGGCGGCACTATTGTCAATGGGGACTTCTTCATAGACTGCACAGGGTTTCGGGGTTTACTGATAGAGCAGTGCCTAGAAACTGGCTATGAGGATTGGAGTCACTACTTGCCCTGCAACAGTGCCCAGGCCGTAGCAACGACAGCGCTAAGCCAGAAGCAGCCTTATACCAAGTCTATTGCGCACTCCATCGGCTGGCAATGGCAAATTCCTCTGCAGCGCAGAACAGGCAACGGCATTGTCTACAGCACCGAATTTGCCAGTGACGAGCAGGCGCAGGAGATGCTATTGGCGAACTTGCCCAGTACAGCGCTTGCGGAACCTAGGCAGCTTCGTTTTGTGACAGGAAAGCGCAAGAAGAGTTGGAATAAAAACTGCCTCGCTGTTGGTCTTTCCAGTGGCTTTATGGAGCCGCTTGAATCAACTAGTATTCATCTCATCCAATCAACAATCATGAGATTCCTTTCCCTGTATCCACGCCGCGACAATTTTGATATTGAAATGAATCGCTTTAATCATGACGTCGATCGGGAATTCCGGACAGTCCGCGACTTCCTCATTCTGCATTACAAGGCGACAGAGCGTGATGACTCTGAGTTCTGGAACTATTGTCGCAACATGGAGATTCCCGATTCCTTGCAGGCAAAACTGGATCTATATCAATCAAGCTCCTGGCTTGAGAGAGAGAAACAAGAGTTATTTGGTGTCGACAGTTGGTTGGCAGTACTTAATGGCCAGCACGTTAGCGCCGAAAGCTATAGCCCCCTGGTTGATAATTTGCCTAAGGACAAGCTTGAAAGCATACTGCGAGAAACTCGCGAAGTTATCGCGCAATGCACGACAGTCATGCCATCTCACGAAGATTTTATACGCAAGCATTGTGCCGACCCGACTCTGCATCAGTGATGCATAACTAAGTAAATCAGATGCCTCTAGTAATTTGTTTCGATTAACTTCATTAAGGGGGGCAAAATAGGTTTTCTGCTTAATACAAGGTAGTAGTTTGCTTAGTCGCAAAAAGCTAAGGCAGCTACCATTTTTTATGCAAGGATTGCGATATATTTATTGTTGACTAGTTGCGAGGCAATGTACCGAGTTGACTGTTGTTTTGCCCGGTGAACTCGAAGCCACGTTTTGGCCAGGAACGAATTAATTTTGAACGCTTCTTCCAAGCCCTTATAGCTTTATCCTTGTCTTTGCTCAAGACGGCTTTAGCAAAGCTAATCCTGCTGGCGTGATTGGATTCCATAATTTTTCTATTTCCCTCACGAGGGCCGGAGATGCTACTCAAAACGACTTGGTTCCAGAGGATTCCGAGAAATAGTTCCAGCAGGATATTGTTTGACATTCGGGCAAGCAAAGCCATTAAATACATTGACCCATTGAACGAATATTCATGAGGCAGCTGGGAATTATCGCTAGAGTCCTGCCCCCCCTGAGCAAACAATCTAAGTTTCTTTATCAGATCCTCGTCTTTGCATTTTACCGCGGCTTCAAGAACTTGGATCACCATCGGGTCGGCTACATCCATAAATGTAGCGTTACTGATCAAAGCTTTGGAAGATAAAAACTGGCTAGCTGACTTCATGGCAGTTTCTATAGTGGGCCGGCGCGTGAAATAGCCTCCTCCTTTGCCTGGCTTAATCGTCAGCAGTTCCTCGTATTCCAGCATGCGCGCGGCCTGCCGTAATGTGGGCAGACTGACGCCAAATTCAGAAGCGATGTCTGCTTCCGAACCCACATACGCCTCTTCTTTCATGGACAGAATTCGTTCACGCAAGATAGTTGCGACACGATCAGCTGTCGAGCTTGATTTTACTAATGATTCTCTATTAGCTTTCACTACAACCCCCCCCCAGGGGCAATTTCATTTTTTACCTACGCTGTTGTACATTATGATAGAAAAATCAGAATAAGTCGCCCGCTCTAAATCTTTTATGCAAGGAGCTCAAGCTATGTTGCGTATTCTGGTTAGGTCGAAACCGAGTTTCGGGCAGGAACGAAGAAACTTTGAACGTTTCCTCCAGGCACTTAAGGCTTTATCCTTGTCTTTGGCTAGGACAGCTTCAGCCACGCCGAGTCTGGTACTGTAATTAGATAGCGTAATCTTTTGAGTATCTTCGAAAGTGCCGGCGGTGTTACTTACACTGATTTCGTCCCAGAGGATTCGGGCAAATAGCTCAAGCAGGATATTGTTCGACATCTTTGCAAGCAAAGTTATAAGCTCCGCTGATATCTTGAACGAGTAATCAGGAGACAGCTTTGAATTCTTACTATTAGCAAGCTGCTCCTCAACAAATAGCCTTAGCTCGTTTATCAGGTTCTTGTCTTCGCAACTCACCGCGGCTAATAGAATCTGGCTCACTATCGGATCGGCGACATCCATAAACATCGAGTTACTGTTTAGATCTTTAGGAGACAAAAATTGGCTAGCTGACCTCATGGCAGTTTCTATAGTAGGCCGACGTGTGAAATAGCCTCCATCTTTGCCAGGTTTAATCGTCAGCAATCCCTCAGATTCCAGCATGCGGGCAGCCTGTCGTAATGTAGGCAGACTGACACCGACTTCTGCAGCGATGCTTGCTTGCGAACCCATATAAGCTGCTTCTTGTAATGACAAGATTCGTTTACGCAAGATAATTGCGACACGATCAGCTGTCGAACTTGATTTTACTAACACGGAATTTTTGATTTTCACAACAATCTGTCTAGCCAAGCTGGGAGTTTTTTTTATTTCTTTTTTATTTCTTTTTCATTTATATCATAATTATTTCTTCTATGCTCTCGAGATTTTGAAGAGCCGATCATTTTTTGAAAGCTGAGAGGATTGATTTTTTGGATATAAATGATTTAGAGAATTATAGTTAAAACTTAGCCGAAAAATCGAGGCCTAGGGCTGGGAAGATTGATTTACTGCAGCTTGATACAAGAGAGTGCCGTCGACGGGGCGCGCAATTCCATTTTCCAGATGCGGGCGAAAATGCAGCAAGCGCAAGTCCTCATCAAGAGCTTTCATGTTAACGTTAACCTGGTTATCCGACTCAAGGATATTGAATTCTTTGGCGACGCTTATGTTTGTTCGGTATCGACCACTGACCCAATGAGACACGCTGTTCAGGGAATCCAAGCTAAAGCGCAAGCGAATCTCTGGTAGCTGTTCCTGCTTAGCTAGGCTCGGTGGCCCCGCAGTAACTGGGAAGGAAACGACTGACATGGCGTCGAACCAGTGCTTAAAATACAAAGGATCCTCAAGCTTATTATCGTGTTCAGCTGGCTGGCTTAATTGAACTGACTGGTTGTATGTTAGCGCAGTAGAAACAGATCCATGAAAGGTCGGTATAGGCAGGATCTTCGGTGTGGCAAACAGAAGGTCTAGTTCGGTAATGCAAACATCTGCTTCTTGAAGCCTTGCAAAGGCCTTCCTGTAGGCTTCCTCTGCTTGAACCTGGTCAAACAGTAAATACCAGTCAGCGGCATAAAGATCGACCATGGCCAGCGATTCTTCCGGGTTTTCATTACGCTGGGCTATGATCCCTCTTATGTCATTTAGCAATTGTAAGCCAGTACGATAGTATCTCGACTGAGCAATGCGCCGTGGTGTTACCCATTTTGAGCGAGGTACCACGGCGCGCAGTGCATAGGCGGTATCGCCACCGCGTTCTAAAGCTGCCGATTGCAGGTACGATTGTTTTACAAGGCTATAGTGTAGATCAATAAGGTGGGGACCCTGTGCCCCAAAAGACTCCTTGCTGATCCTCAATGCCTGATGAGTAATTTTATAAGCCTGCTGATAATGATGAGCTTGGAGATCTGCAGTATCACCAACAACTCCCCTAAGATGGAATTCACTCAGCCGAATAAGGCTGTTTATAAGCGCTTCGCCTTCGCTTACATTTTTCTCAATCAATAACCAATATAGATATTCCAGAGATTCATTGACCGTTTCCCAATCACCCGCGCGTTCGTCTATTTCCATTTTGGTCAGAATCAAAGGAATTTGTTCAGGAGTGAACAAACCGAGACTGACACGCTGAATTTGAAGAGAACGGCCACGCAGGGTACTAGCTTCTGAATAAAGATTCAGCAGCGCAGAGGAATCAGCCAAAGATGAGAGAGTTTCTATAAGGCCAGGGTCATATTTCCCCAACGTTGATTCCAACTCAGCCAGTTGCTGCTGCAGTTGTTCACGCTGTGCCAGCCGGTCAACATCGACAACCTGCAGCAAATTCTGCGCATGAGTGATAGTGGCGAGCAGCAGAATGACACAGCCTGAAAAAAGGGCCCGCAAGTACGATGCTCTGTATGTACTAGACATTCTACTTGGCGGCCTCAGCCAGAATTACTCGGCGATACGGGTTGTGATCAATTAGCTACTCCCACTCTCATGACCTGACAGCTGTTTCGGTAAGTAGTCGAATATAAAAGAACACTATCGGGAAAGCTCACAATTTTAAAATCAATAGAGAAGGCGTAGCCTGAAAACTCCAGACGGAGCCACAGATCCTTATTGAAAAAATCAAAAAAGCTTACTCCACGTTTATAGTGACGAATTCATAGGTGGACTTGCCACCATCGAACGCTCGAACTTGAAGTTGGTATTCACCTGGTTCGGTGAAGGTGATTTCGGTAGTGGCGCTGCCATTAGCTGCCTCGGAGAATATCGGCTGAGTGATAATATCGGCTGGGCCGCGCCAGACGGTGTAGGAAACCGTAAGTTTGCCTTCTGGCGCCATTGGTTTTACTTTTAGACCTCTTAAATTGGTCTGCAGGTGCCCAACATTTGTAGGTATTGGCATTGCGCCTTCTGGTCTGGACAGAAGCGGTGTTGTATTCCACTCGTTATTGGTTCTTTCTATTTTGGGCTCCAGTTCCGGCAGGCCATCGTCAGTCACGGAGGGAGTCAAAGTTAGTTTGCCAGGCAATCTGACCGATGACGCACTTACCACGCTAATTTGCGGCGGCTGATTTGCTACCACCTTCGGATCCGGTTCATACCCTCCGAATTCATCAATTTCCCACTCCGACTGCAACCAGCCGACGGCTTTTAGGGTCTGACCCTCGGTGGTCAGTTGCCAGACGATTTCGCGATTGCCGAAATTCGCTGGCACGTTTACCGTAAAAATATCTCGATTATTGCGAGTCTGGAAATAGGTAGGTTGGTTCTGGATGTTATCCAGGCCAGCCATATCGATTGAATTATTGACACCAATAGGGATATTCAACTCATCCGAATAATTCCGGTTTAAGTAGCCGAAATGCATATCGAAAGTACCGTCTACTTGTCTAGACCATCCTTGAAAAATAGGCTGGATAGTTTGGCCTGTGTCGTATTTGTGCTGATAGGCCAAGTGATCCCGTTGCGCCATTGCCACTTGGAAGGGGCTGACGAGTATTACCAGGGCAAAAAATCCAATTAAACTACTACTTGTGCGCGTCAACATGACATTCTCTCCGGCCTTAGAACAGGGTCCTACCGCTCGCTTCTTGGCCGCAGATAGGAGCCTATTGTTTCATTATTTTTTGTATCTATTGATTTGACCTTCTTGTTGTTAAACTAATTCTGGCTTAGTCAATACATCCTCAACCAAGCTCAAACAGTACCCTGTGTCTGGAGGGCGTTGGATACCGAGCCACGAATGGCTAGGTATCCACTACTATCTGCCATATCAATCGTCGGCTGACGCGATATCGCTCATCGAATTGCGACGCTCAATCTCTGCAAGGTACTGATCATCGGTCATCGAGTACCATCCAAGCCAAGAGAAAGCCATTTCATCAATAGTACGGGGACCGTCGCCGGTCCAGTTCCTGGCGTCGTGGTTTCCTGGGTTATTATCCGTATTGTCCATATAACTAATTATATGACCTACGGTGCCAGCTGGAACCAGCGGGGCAACGTCGTCAGCGTAGTTATAGATCGTATGCCAATTGTAATCCCAGTTGGCGCAGCTAATAAGCTCAGTCTTGGCAGTGGCACCCTCAGACGGGTAAATCAGCTCTAAGCATTGATATGCTCCCAAGCCATGCATATGTGGCTGAAATGCTGTAATAGTGGCGTTAGTGTGAAAGTACACATAACCATCCGTGCGAACAACTTCGCCAGCAGGAATATCTAAAAGGCTCTGCCGTTGGCCAAGCTGCTTAGACCAGCGGCGATATTCTGGCTCAGATCCCTCTGGGTAGAATACGATACCCAGTTCGACTTTGGCATTAGTCTCCACGCCGATGGGATGCATGTGATAAGACAAGCGCACTTCGCTATCAGGTTCAAGCAGCACACCCGAGTTGTCTGGATAGATCTCTGCGCTTTTCCCCGAGGCATATTCAACTAGGAACTGATCGTCACCCTGATCAGTTCTGCTTTTTCCTGGCGAAGCATATGACAGGGCGTGGTGAACCACTCGGCGTGTAGCATCGTCTACAGCACGGGTCTGAATAGCTTTAATATAACGACCGTTCTGCATTTTACCGACAAGGTCCGTGGTAAAAATATCACCATACAAGTCCGGTCCACTAGCAGGTACCGTGTATTCCCAGTTAACGATCACATCTGGCGTTCCGATGCTCCAATCGGCCGAATCGGTAAATTGCGATGCCGGAGGTAGATCAGCAGGATTCCCTTCTGGCGCGCCGGCATTGACCCATGCAGAAATCATCTCGACTTGCTCATCGCTTAGCGAACGGTCGTTTTTGAACTTCTGAAGGCCAATAGTGCGATCAATATGCCAAGGTGGCATCTGCCGGTTGATAACTTTGAGCTGAATCAGCGGAGCCCAGAGCTTGGCATCGTCATAATTCATCAAAGGCATAGGGCCTATTCCTTCAGCACGATGGCACTCTTGGCAGTTATCCTGCAGGATCGGCATAATGTCTCTAGAAAAAGTTATATCTTGGTCGAGGCTTTGGGCTGATGCCAGTGTTGGTGGTAGTAAAATCACCATTCCCAGCACTGCCGTCGAGATAACTTCTCGCGCTTTCATTTTTCGGCTAGTGGTAGCTTTCATGGCTATCTATACTCCTGATTTTTTGGTCTATTTAATTATCTGTTAAAAAGCTTGTTACACGTTTCGAATTGGGCCTAAGACTACTTAATCGCTCACTCATAGTTATCAACTATCTTTTCTATCTTCCCATACTTATTTATCTCAACTGCTATTCGCTTTCCTACAATAACTTGCAAGCCTTTCTACCTACTTATAGGCCTTCTAGCACGTAGGCAGCGTAGAAACTATATCCATTCAAAACCATACGGTCAATATTGCAATACGTCAATTAAGCACATGAAGCACTCATTGCTAGCGCACTATAAGCCTATTCTGAATAGGTTTCCCCCCACGCCTCGAGATGATAACGATAGTCGCCCTACTAATTGATCTCTCCATCTGGCCAAGGTGCCCCAGTGTTGTGATCGCTCAGCGCACGCAAACCTTGGAAGACAAATTTCTGTACACGTTTACCTTCATAAGTTTCCGTCGTATAGATATTGCCTTTAGAGTCACTGACGATACTGTGGGTACCGTAGAACAGGCCTGGCTGACGTCCTCCATCGCCGAATTCAGCGAGCTTCTCAAGTGAATCTCGATCCAGAATGTGAACCTTAAAATTACTGCCATCAGCCAAAAAGATGAATTCTTGGTCAGCATCTCTTGAAAATGCTATGTCCCAGACTGCACCTGCGCCACGAGTATTGCGCGCAACCTGCGCTTCTTTTACAAAAGTGCCGTCGGGACGAAAAACTTGAATTCGATCAGCACCACGGTCGCACACATAGATCAAGCCATCATTGGAAGGCTCAGCACAATGCACAGGACCAACAAATTGCTGCGGCAATGGCTCATCCGGATCGTAGAAAATCCCGGCATCGTCCGGTCTGTTCCCATAGGCTCCCCAGTAGCGCTTGAATGCGCCAGTGGCGGCATCAAGCACAGCGACGCGCTTATTGCCATAGCCGTCTGCGATGTATGCCTCGTTGGCTGCGGGGTCGATGGCAATTTCGGCAACCTTATTGAAGTGTGTGGTGCTGTTGCTGTCGACGGGCTCTCCTGGCAGCCCAATCTCACGCACAAAGTCACCTTCCGCAGAAAACACGAGTATGTGTGAATCAGCGCCGCCGTTGCCACCGATCCAAATATTACCGTTTGGGGCTATTTCGAGGCCGTGATTAGAGTCCGGCCAAGTATAACCCTCACCAGGACCACCCCATGCGTTAACAACATTGCCTGCTGGGTCAAATTCGATGATTGGCGGAGCAGCCGTGCAACACTCTGCAACTCCATTGTCGAGGCCAATTTCCTGAGTGGCAAAATTATTGTCCTGGTTCCGATGAACGATGTAGATGTGATCCCGAGAATCCACAGCGATGCCGATAGTGGCTCCCAGTATCCACTTGTTGGGCAAGGGCTGTGGCCAGAATGGATCAACCACCATTTGCGGCGCTAAACGTTCACTGCTGGCCGCGAAGGACGGCTGACTAAACTGCTTCTGACCTTGTTGAAAAACAGTGAAAAGCACAGCGGCAGCGCCCAAAATTGCGTATATTCTTATTGTTTTCGTCATAGTTGGTTCCTTTTAAAGTGACGTTTAGGAAGCATAAAATTCATATCAAGCACGGGGATGAAGCCGATTGGGATCAAATCATTCTTTATGCGTTGACGCACAAACAGAGATTTGAAACTGTTTTTTATTGCTGACCAGACTGCCCCATTGCTTCTAGGCGGCGCCAGCCAGCGAGGATTCCCGCCATCGAATAGTTGCCTTCGTGGCAGGCATATTCGTAAATAGGAAGCGCGGCGCGGCGCATTGGGAACATTGCAGTCCACGATGTTGTCCATGTGGCTGGATCAGAGACAGTAAACTCATATCCCAAGGAGTCAGCATCGATCAGCCAGAATTTCTCAATGAGATGCATGTTGGCACTGGAATTACCAAACGCGGTGTCACGAGCGAAGTGATCTGTTACTACGACTAGTGTATCGCCTTCCCAATGGCCAACAGAGTCACCTTCCCATTTACGTGGTGCTTCGCGATGCTGAGCGGTGTGCATCTTTACCGGCCGCACGTTGTGCACCATCTCGTTGTGGATAAGCACATAGTCCTCTGTTTGAATTAACTGCACATTATTATTGTAGGCACTCGGAATCATTGGGGGGCCAGAGTTGAAGCCCATGATGCAGCGCTCTGACAATGGCCTTACTTCGACACCGGCGGCGTCGCGAGCAAGCTCTCTTCTAACTTCGTTGCGCTCCTGTGCCGCTTCGGTTAATGCTGGAATACGGCCAGTGGGTGGATCGGTAATGAGGGACGTGCGGCCATCGTCTAGAATCTCCTTTCCGCGGTCGTACCAGAACTCGTTATAGTCTCCGGTGGTGGTGGTGTCTGTGAAATTATCACGGTCGCGTCGCTCCAGCTCTTCCAACTGGAAGGCCTCTTGCTCTTCCACGGTTAACAATTCCTTCCCTGCAAGATCTGAAGGCCTTTGAAACGGAGTAATAGTACGGAAATCCCAGGTACCCTGAAGGTCAGGCCTGCCGTTGGACAAGCGGGGAATATCGGCATTCGTTGCCGACTGCGCTAAGATGGCATAGGGTATAGAAAGAATCCCCAGCAAAACTACTGATCCAGCTGTTTTTTTATGCGTATTTTGAATCTTCATTCATACCTCTAATCTTTTAGAGAGTCTAGGAAGTGAAAATAAATCAAGATAATGAAAGAGTGATATCTAATAGTACTATAACTTTTATAACGTTAATGCTTTTTCGATCACTTGTCCAACAACATATTTCCCGAAACCGAACCATCACTCTAGAGGATGGAGACAAGTTAACTACCGAAGCCGCAACAGACTGTAGAATTAGCATTCTATGTGGTCGCCTTTGTCCAAGAAGCAAAGGAACACAGCCGAAATAACCTCTAAGGATTACCTAGTATCAAATGACGTCCAAGATCGAATGAAAAGCCCCATACTCGTCCGGAAATCTCTGTGCCTCGCAATTATTTTAGATTGTGATCCTTGCGCACACGGAGGGACGCATTTTGTTTGTCACTCTGTTCTTTCTATAAAAGGGGATAATCGTCTGGCAGACAAAACTAATAAGCTCATAGAACTAAACTGAAAAAAATCGACGCTAAAAATGGAATTACCCTGACCATTGAATTGTTGATAAGCGTAAAATAAGAGTGAAAAGCTCAAGCCAAAAAACAGATGAAAATTAGAAGTGGCAATAATTACAGATGAAAAATCACCACTATCGAGTAGTGATCTCCTACAATGGTAGCAATTACTTCGGCTGGCAAGATTTGGGCGATGAAGAGGGTAAGGCGACAGTTCAAGGAACTATCACTCAAGCACTTAGAAAAATCTGTAAATATGCAGAATGCACCGTGTCAGGGGCAAGCCGAACAGATGCAGGCGTTCATGCGCAGGGACAAGTTGCCAAGCTCTCTATTCCACTGAAAATCACTGCAAAAAAACTTCAGCTTGGCCTAAATTCGTTACTCCCTGAGGACATTCGAATTTGGCAATGCGTTGAATGTCTGGATGATTTCAATCCAAACAGGCAGAGTACCAGCAAGAAATACCGCTACTATTTTTCCACCGACAGAATTAGCTCGCCGATACTGCACGGCATTGTTGCGCATGTTCCATCGCAAATAGAAGGCGCTAAAAGCAACGCTCAATTGGACCTAGAAAAAATGAGACAGGCCTGTAAACTTTTTACAGGGGAGCACGATTTTTACAGTTTTTCTAGCAGGGACAAAAACATTGGCTCAACTGTTCGAACGATCTGCCAACTCCAAATAGAGAGTACAGGTGCAATTGGGCTAGATGTTCAGGTCTATTACTTCGAAATTGAGGGAAATGGGTTTCTGAGGCACATGGTCCGTTATATTATTGGCGCGATTCTTAAAGTGGGTAGACACGCCATAGATTTTGATGATATTCGCCAGGCACTAGGTAATCGCAATGCACAAAAACTCAGCCCAAAGGCCAAAGCCCGAGGACTTCACTTGATTGAGATTACTTACTAAAATATTAGCGACAACGGTTGTAATAAATTAAACCTGGATGATTCGAAGTTATGCACTAACGCTAGCCGCCGTCACTCTGAGAACCTATCTACCAATTCGCCAATTATCCGACTTCGAGTTTGAGGAGTCCTATCTGCCGATAGCCTGAATTTGTTGGACTCCTAACCGCATTATCGCCGAATGGTTTAGTATGCCGGCGTCCAACAAGTAGCCGATCTAAGTTTAAAAAACATCACAGCAAAAGTAACCCACTTAACCGCACTAACCGCCAGTATCCATGTCCACTCACTGTAGCAGTTTGGTGAACTTTACGGTTATGCGATCACTCTCGCCAATTTTCTGCATGCGAGCGCGCTGCCGGCGATTGATGAATGATCCGCGCAGTGTTGGTGGTAGGGAATAAGCGTCCTCAGGATGGTTTTCCTATCTACCGTGTTGGCGTTGATCTGTGCTTGTACGATGACATCGAAGCCCGCATTCTCCGTTAGCATGATGACATGAGACTGATTCACCTGGCCGCTCTCGCCTGCGGGATTCTAAGGAAAAGCCTCGTTAGCGTGGTGGATCACAATGCCGAAAATGCCTCCCGGCTTAAGTATTTCATATGGGGCATCGGCGTGATCTTGAACTGGGTGCTCATAGAGCATGAATCCAAGAGAACAAAACACCAGTCCACGGCCAGCTGAGTTTGATGCTACCTGAGACACTGATACAGGGAGTTCGCGACTCTCCCGCACAGGGGTATAGTTACCACGCCACCGTATATAGGGCTCCAAGATACGGCGATACCAGCAACCCTGGCCGCCGGGCCAGATTTCAACCACGGTCAATTCAGCTGTTACTTCGAAAAAATTCAGAGTTGCTAGCGGGTTCCGGTACTGGTTTCGCGCCAGCAGGCCAATAAAAACATACAGACAAGCTTAGGGATTTGGGTGTCTGTGTCAACGGCTGACTGAACCGGATAGATCCTAATGAACTAGACCTGCTTGACAGGCATCCTTATAAATTCATGCCTGTCCTGTCAGTCAGGGTAGTGACTATAATGGTGGCATTGTGGCAGCTGCTGCAACACCGGTAAAAGGTCGACGTAATGAGGCGTTAAGATGAAATCAATAATATCGAGAACGAGCATACAAATGATCTTCTTAAGCATCTCCTTGCTATTTTGCCTGCCTGCCTTGGCGCAGCCTGACCCCGACCCACGCGCCGAAGTCTTCTCTGCTGATTTTGACTACGCGTCTAAATACATTTCGATTAACGGGCATTCACTTCACTATATAGACGAAGGCAATACCGAAGGCGATACCTTCTTATTCCTGCACGGAAACCCTACCTCTTCTTATCTCTGGCGCAACGTGATGCGCTATGTAAAACCCCATCACCGTATCGTTGCCGTGGATAACATCGGCTTCGGTAAATCAGAACAACCTAGAGATCTAGACTACACATTCCAGGCTCACTACGGTTATATCGAAGCATTCATTGATGCCATGGAACTCAAAGACGTCATCTTGGTCATTCACGACTGGGGCTCTGTGCTTGGCTTGAACTACGCGATGGAGAACTCGGACAATGTAAAGGGTGTAGCTATGATGGAGGCCCTTATCCCTCCCACCTTCCCCATGGAAGATGCTGGCTTCTTTGCAAACTTCCGAAACCCTGAAAGCGGCCGCGAGCTGCTAATTAATCAGAACATGTTTATTGAGAACATTCTGCTTACGGGCTCCCGGACACGATCGATGACTGAAGCCGAGAAAGATGTCTACCGGGAACCGTTTACGGATGTGGAGTCGCGCTTCCCTATCTATGTATGGCCCAATGAACTTCCAATAGCGGGCGAGCCTGCACGCAATGTGGAAGTGATCGAGAACATCGGAGAATGGCTACGTGCGTCAGCACATCCTAAACTAGTGCAATATGCCGCTCCTGGTGCGCTGGGTGGCCCCGCTGCCGCGGAATGGATGCGTGACAACTACCGCAATGTTGAAATTGATTTCGTAGGCTATGGGGGTCATTACATTCAGGAAGACAATCCACAAGCTATCGGGCGGGGCATAGTGGAATGGCATCGCCGTACTTTTGAGTAGAGGAGAAACAGAAACGTGGCCAACATCGTAATCTGCGCAGACGGCACCTGGGGCCGACCGGAAGTAGACATCGAGAAAGACTTTCCAACAAACGTGTTAAGACTTGCGCGCGCTATCAAGCCCTCCTCTGGTTCACTAAAACAACACGTGTTCTATGACTGGGGCCTAGGGTCTTACCACAGCAAAATGAGTGCTAGCGTGACAGGTAGAGGCATTCATAAGAACATCGTAGACGGATACCGCTATATCGTTCAAAACTACACCAGTGGCGACAAAATTTTCCTTTTCGGTTTCAGTCGTGGCGCCTACACAGTACGAGCGCTATGTGGACTGATCAACAACTGCGGAATTCCAAAAAGAGCAGACGCGAAGCGCATTTCCGAGGCATGGAAGATCTATAAATGCACAAGACAAGTGAATCGCCCTGATGGAGATGACGCCAAGGAATTTCGATCTAATCATTGCCATCCATCGCGCAATGTTCATTTCGTTGGTGTGTGGGACACGGTAGGATCGCTGGGAATCCCATTTAGTTTGATGGGAATATTCGAGGGCAAGGACGAATTCTACGACACAAAGATGGGCTCGAACGTTTCCTTCGCCAGACATGCGCTCGCGATTGATGAGCAACGCCAAGATTTCGAACCCACCGTCTGGACGCCACGGCCGGGCGTGAATCTGAAACAAATTTGGTTCGCAGGCTCGCATGGAGATATCGGCGGATCCTATGGGCCCGATAAAGGCTCTGGGCTTATCGCTGCAGACGCGCCGCTTGAGTGGATGCTCAGCGAGGCGGAGAAGGAGGGGTTGAGAGCTGAGTCATATATTAAGGCAAAACTTACCGATGGCATAAATGCTAAGACGCACAACTCTCGAGATCATATATATCGCTTCAAGAAGCGGCTACACCGTTCTCTGACAATTGATGACAAGCCGACGAGAATACACCCGAGTGTGCGGTCGCGCTATTTGGCCGATGACGGTTATCGCCCGCCGCAGCTAAAAAAGCTCATTGAAGATGTAGGCTGGTCTAGGCTGAATGTGGGCACTTAGTGTTCACGTTAGACTTGCTCTATGATTGTCTCTATCCTTCACTGAAAGCCTAGAAATTATTGTCCGGTAATGAGCGAAAAATAGAGGCTCAGCCGTAGTCTAGGGAGCACCTCTATTGGTCGTGTTCACATGGGCATGCTGCTTCTGAAGTCTTTCTCTATTTAGTCAATCGGACAGAAAAGGTAAATTTGAAAAAGCCAGCGAACGGAAATCGGCCTTGAAGTCTATGCACGCAATACAGCTGTTCTTATTTTTCATGCCCGTCGCTCTCGCTCATTATTACAGCCTTGATCGAAGTCTTTTCTCCATTGTTTCTGCTCTCGTTTCCGTAAGCCTTATAGTTCTTACCAGCACCGCGCTGATCAGTCGTATCGAGCACGGGACTCTTAGAACCACCATTGGCTTTGTGTTGATTTATTTGCTGTCTTTCTACTATGCCTCGCAGTTTATTAGCTACTACCTGCAGGGGAGCTACTTTAATCAGCAGTACTTTTTCCATTTCAATCTGACAACACTGCGTGAAAGTCTTGCAGCCTATTATCCCTTGATGTTTCTCGTAATTGGCTGGACAGTTTGCGTGCTATTGGGCTTTTACTATTTTAGGGATCGACTACCTCGCTCTGAGTATTCGTTATTCAAGCTCGCAGGACTTTTCATTTTCGCATTAATGTTAGACCCTGGGCTGCGCCCATCTGCTGTAACTATAGCCAACTCCGTACTCTCACCGTCGATAAATTCACTCGATGCTATAGCCTGGGAAGAATTGGACCTTGAACAGGGTGCATTGACGAATACGCACTTCACATCGACCGCCGGGAAGAACCTGTTACTCGTCTTTCTCGAAGGCGTTGAAGCAATTTATACCGATGAGAATCTCTTTCCCGGTTTGACTCCGAACCTGCAAACATTAAACAAAGAAGGTTGGCAGTTTACTAATATGCAGCAAGTCCAGGGCTCTGGCTGGACAATGGCTGGATTGGTATCCAGTTTATGTGGCACGCCGCTGCTGTATGAGTCCAGTTTAAACGGCAATGAAATTCTATTTTCGCGCATGCTCGATAAGGCTACATGCTTACCTGATATTCTAAGTAGCGCTGGATACCAACAGGTTTTTATGGGTGGCGCCGCGCTCGATTTCGCAGGCAAAGGCAGCTTTCTCCAAGAGCATGGCTTTGACACAACCCTAGGTAGCTATGAGTTAATTAGCAAACTTGAAGACGCTAATTATGTAACCGGCTGGGGGCTTTATGATGATTCATTGTTCTCCCAAGCGTTAGAGCAATTTGATAGTCTAGCCACAGCAGAACAGCCTTTTAATTTGACACTACTTACCGTAGATACCCATCATCCAACTGGCGAGCCCTCTGCAAGCTGCAGCAAGTATGATCAGATCGACAATTCGATCTTGCACGCGGTTCACTGCACCGACTATCTGTTGGGGGAATTTCTCGACCAAGTCAAAATGCATCCTGCCTATGAAGACACGGTGGTGGTTCTTGTTTCCGATCATCTTGCTATGCGCAACAATGCCTTCCCACTATTTCCTGCGAACTATCAGCGACGACTGTATTTCAATGTGCTCAATTCAGGCGTTTCTGCTGAGCAAGAAATATTCGCTACACCGTTAGACATTTCACCTACTGTCTTGCAGTTGTTAGACGTTCAGCATGACGTTGCGTTCCTTGCCGGCCTAGATTTGCTAAATACGTCTTTTCTAGATGCCCAGAGAGACACCTACAATCCAGACCGGCTCAATGCCATACGCTACATCAACAGCAATCATCTCTCTACAGTCGAGGAGAATATTGCGTACTCACTAAGTCGGCGGGGCCTCAGCGAGATCGAGTTTTCAGAAGGCATATCGAACGTGAGGTTCAGTGGCGGGCAATTGCAGTTCGATGCAGCGACAGGAGACCCTTACTTCATGCTACCGGTCTTACCAGATGTGGAGTTCGGTGAGGCCATGCTCTATCTAACACTGCAAACCGATGAAAAACTTAGCGTGACGATCTACTTCGAAGCTGCAGTTGGGCAGGGCTACTCGGAGGAAAACACATTGCAACGCAACATTGAAATCGGCCTCAATCAGATGGTCTTCGATCTGAACTCAGTTGTCGCAGGGAGCCGAATACGCGTTGACCCCGGGCATCTACCTGGCTCCTATAGCATCCATGCGTTAGAGGTTCGGGCACAATAGCAGACAGTTATTGCCATGCAGGATTCACCAACTGCCGGATATACGGCATTAGGTCTGTCGCCGCCATACCACGCTGGCCATCCGCCTGCATGGAGAGATCTGCCGCCTCACCGTGAATGCTGGCGCCGGCACACAGGCTATCCTCTAGCGAGTTGCCCTGCGCTACCAAGCTACCAACAATTCCACTCAACACATCGCCCATGCCACCCGTTGCCATGCCTGCATTACCTTCGCTACAGAGAAAAACTTCTTGCCGCGAGTTTTCGCTCGCGCAGATCAGACTGCCGCTTCCCTTGAGGAGACAAATACCGCCCCAGATGTCATTCAGTTGACGCACGGCGGCGTAACGATCGTGCTGTATCTCGCTGATCGAGCTATTCAATAAGGCAGCTGCTTCGCCTGGGTGTGGAGTGAGTATCCAGCTGCCTCTTTTTATGCCCGCGCCCTGTTCTCGCTTCTCAGCGAGTAGATGCAAGGCATCGGCATCAAGGATTAGCGGCTTGCCCGCAGATATCGCAGTGAAGAGCGCCTTCTGCATTAGGCCGCGCGCCCAATCGCCGCGTCCTAGACCGGGGCCAATCACAATAGCCGTTGCCCTGCAAATGAGATCGTCGATATTGACGTCGTCGTCTTCGGTGCCTAATACCATGGCTTCTGGCCTTCTTGCCAGCAATGCAGATTTATGACAAGAGCGAGTAATAACGCTAACGAGGCCTGCCCCACTTCGCAGTGCCGCCTCGGCTGCCATGATCACGGCACCCCCAAAAAGGGAGTCACCGCCGATAATTAATACATGACCATGACTGCCCTTGTGCGAAGCGATTGCTCGGGGTGCCAGCACCGTTCTAGTCGAATTGATGTCTATGCGATGCGCCGCCGGCTTTGGTGAAGATTCGCTAGTAAATACTCCACCGGGTACATTGAGATCGTGATAGAAAAGCTCGCCGACACAGTCACCCGCTTGATTCGTAAGTAAACCCTGCTTCAAACCAATAAACGTAACCGTTGCATCGGCGGTGACTGCGGCGCCGAGACAGGTGCCTGTATCAGCACTGAGGCCGGATGGAATATCAATCGCAAGCACCGCTTGATCTGCATTGTTAATGAATTCGATAGCCTTTGCGTAATCACCCGTCACTTCCCTGTCTAGCCCAATACCGAGCAGTGCATCGACGACAACGGGGTGGGCATGGCTCTTCTCATGCTCAAAATCAAATTCAGCGAAGGGCGTTATCAAAACTTGCTGCTTGACCGCCCATTCGGCAGCGAGCCTCGCATCACCGCGTAGTTTTTCTAAATCGGACAGAGTAATGACCTCAGTGCTTAGTCCCTGCTCTTTCGCTAAGCTAGCGAGAAGATAGCCATCGCCTGCATTGTTGCCCGAACCTGCAAAAACTTGCACGTGGCGCGTCTGCGGCCACTTTTCCATTAGCTTGTTGAAGGCGATCGATGCCGCCGTTTGCATGAGGGTGAAACCTGCAATGTCGAACTGCTCAATCGCTATTTTATCGAGTAGACGAACCTGTTCTGCCGTATAGAGATCTCGAGGCAGTTTGGTCAGGTAATCTGTCATGGTTATTTGTCGAATTTCTGAATCAGCCTGCGCACGAGTCGCAGGCCTGCATCCAAATCTTCGATGGGGATGTCTTCGGTGTTCTGTATCGCCCAAGGGTCTTGAACATCACGCAGATCCTTATAGGCAGCCCTGCCCTCTTCGGTGAGTAAGACTAACACCGAGCGTTTGTGTTTAGGATTGGACTGATAAGAAAGCAGGCCGTCAGTGACCATGACATCGGTGATGCGCTGCACTGCCTGCCGCGACTGGCCTAAGACTCTGGCTATACCCGGCACTGTCAGCCCTGAGTTGGCAAGAGCGATAACTCCAATGACTTTCCATCTAGCACTGGTTAGACCCAACGCCTCGGTCATGTCGTCTCCTTCCGCGATTAGGAGTCCATTCAGCCTGAAGACAGACAATACAAGGTCAAGAAACAACATGCGTTTGGGAGAATGCATTATTTTTCCTTTAAATCACTTCCTAATACACCGTAAACCTGAGTTTAGATGGCTACTACATTTGAAATGGAATGATCTATGTCAGTATGTTGTCATTTAACACCCGTTCTCTTGTGTAGTCAATTTTGTTTAAGCTTGTAGAGTCGAATCCACAGTTTTCGTCGGCCTGCTAGAACTATAATGACAGGAATTTCGACTTAAGTAGCAGATCATAGTTTTTCAACCTGTTATAAAGGACGATACCGGTTAGCCGGTTCGAGTCGCCACTTCACCCAAGGACAGCATCATGAATAAATTACTATCACTCTGTTTGGTGGCTGCAACGGCCGCTTCACTCGCAGGCTACAGCCATTCTAGCTTAGCGCAGGCACAACTCAGCGGCACACCAGAGGAGTTGCGTGAGTTTTTACACCCAAGACCTAATACGGTGAATATTAATGGCGAAGGCGAGTTAACGGCATACAAAGACACAGCCAAGGTCAGCCTGATGGTTACCTCCGACGAGCGTAGCCTCAGCCAAGCTATGGAGGTTAATCAGGCACTGCGACTTGAACTGGTCCAAGAATTCGTCGCCGCGGGCATCCCTCAAGAAGACATTAACAACTCAAAGTTTTCCAGCTCACCGCAATTCGGCCTGTTCGGTCGCAACCCAAACAGCTTTGAAGTGTCTGCACGCATGGAGATCCAGGTGACTAGCGAAGAGCACTTGCAACTATTGGCCGCTACAGCAGACGAACACGAAGAGGTGAACTTCGAGAGTACTGCCTTCGAGCACAGTGAAGAAGACGACTTCGAGAACCAAGTTAGAGAGATAGCCCTACAGGATGTCATGGCGCAGAAGGCCTACTATGAAAGCAGCCTTGGTCTTGAGTTGAAGGCAATAAATTTCTTTTACGGGGGCATTCGTCAGATGGCCCGAGCGATGCCTAGAACTATGATGTCGCAGGAGATGGCAATGGACTCAAACGGCAGAGCCGAAGCATTCGCAACGGCTCCGCCGTCAGCCTCACCTGTCACACCGACATTTGATGAAGTAGAATACCAGACGAACATTAACGTGGTATTCGAAATCGTCAATGAAAATTAGCTGTCTAAGCCTACTTAGCTTTTTGATTTTTACATCCTCCGTTGGCGCCGCTGAAATACGTGACGCCGACAGGCTTCTGCGTGTTAGTAACGTAGCTAGCCAATTCGAATCAATGACGCTGCTACAAACACAAAATATCATTCGGACTTACACCAGCATCGTGGCGATGTCAGCCGAAGTCGAGCTACCTCAGTGGATAAAGATGGAGATAGCAGCTTGCTACAAACAGACATTCGCCTGGGAAAAATTCGAAGACGGGATCGCCCAAATTCTATTGGATAATTTCAGTAACCACGAAATGATCCTGCTGACAAATTTCTATCGCAGCGAAGGGCTGCCGCCTACCGAAATCCCAAACTTTAAAGCCGCGATTGCTAAAGGTGAGATGATTCAGCAACTCACTGCCGACTATATTTTTGCCAACAGTGACGGTTGCGCCGAGCACGATATAGATCTCATACTCGGCTTCCTTGCCGACCCTCATTTAGAGTCCAAAAAAACTCTCGCGGCCGAATAGTCTAAAAAACCCGCAGACTATCCTTTTATTCTCTATTTATTACGGCTCCACCAATTCAATCCGAACACCGTCCGGTCCTGCGGCAAACGCAATTCGTATTGTACGAAACTCGCGAGGGTCCATCGTAAACTCCACGCCATTGCCCTTCAGCTCAGACTCAGTCGCAGTAAGGTCGGCAGACTTCCAGCCAAGATGATCGAAGCTGCGACCCTGGGTCGGCGCAACTTCGCCACTCGCCTGACTCACTAGCAACAAGATGTCGCCGTAGTTCAAGGCTGGCAGTGCGCCTTTCCAAAGTTCTTGCTCTCCGCCGAAATTTTCGCCATACCATGCCAGCGTACTTTCGGGGTCTGGCGAGGTAAGATGAAGATGATGCATGCCGCGTAGCTCCGGATCGTCGATGATTTCAATCTTCGTCCCCCAAGGATCCTCGACGAAGCCAATCTGCATGTCGCCGAATGCGACCAGATCACCCAGCTGCTTACCTCCATCTGCAACAACGCCGGCAACTACATCGGCCACATTGACCATGGAAAACCCGAAATGATCGACACCGGAGCCAACCGAGCCCTCACCCGGATCGCGCTCGTAGAAAATCACCGCGATATCGCCGTACATGACACGATCGATTGGGTAGTCGGTATTATTCGAGCGAAGAAAACGCGCCGCCTCGCCTCCGAAATGCTTTATATACCAGTTAACCGCTTCTTGTGAGCTAGTAGCAGCAAGGTGAATATGGTCGTAGGGGGCCGCAAAGCTTTTTACGGTAAAAAATAGGAATAATGCAGCAAGCAATGAGTACTTTTTCATGTGACAGCCTCTTTAGTTTTTCTGACTTTACTGAAACACACTAGTGTGTCATGGAGTAAACCAGATAGTTAATTCCCAATCGATAAGCAGCATTTGCGTAACGTGTTGGATAAGAAGGGTGGTAGGTATGTTCCCAACCATCACCCATGTCGGAATTCCAATTAATCAGAACCATGACTCGACCATCGTCGTCTAAAATCGCGTGATTTGTCGCGAAATTAATACCTTGCTCACCGAATTCATCGTTGCGGAACAGCGCTGGAATCATCTGCGGACCATCGATATCGTAGTAAACATGGAAGATTTCGTGATCCGGTTTTAACTCGACGACTTCGCGATCGGGAAACACCTGGCTAAACGCTGAATAGAAATTATCCCACTGTCGCTGACCCCAAAAATCATCGATAAGCAAGAAGCCACCGCGCAGCAAATATTCACGCATATTATCTACCTCGTCCGGGCTCAAGCTGAGCCCACCACCCTGCCCAACTTCCAACATATACAGGAACGGGTAATTGAATATTCCCTCATCGTCAAAACGCAGCACGATGGGCTCGCTCATCACGCGGATATTGGTCAGACGGGAAACGCCGCGCAGGAAGTTGATATCCGCATCAGGAAAATCGATCGACCAAGGACCATATCCGTAACCACCACCGTAATAGGTATCGAACTGAACGCGGACGAAATTGAACTCGCCAGCGTCGTCGTAAGCTAGCTCGCTGAAATCATTCTCAGCCGCGCTGGACAAACTGCATTGAATTCCAAGGAGAAGAAAGAGTAACGCCGAGATTGCTTTGTGTGGTCTGGCAAACGACAGCATAGTTTCGGACATAGTTTCGGACATAGTTTCGAGTATTTCTACAACTAAGTTAGCGAGCCTGAGCGAACCCTTAGTGTGTCTAGATTCCGGCCATTATTCAAGCCTGAACAGCTATTGCTGGCGCAGTGAGGCGCAGTAGTCCTCATCGCTAACAGCAGGCGTGAACCAGATGTAATCATAGGCCTTCACGCTGCCGAATTGCTGAAGATAATCGGCCGGGTTATTGCTGGCCTCATCAACCTCCATGAAAGCCACAGAGACAATCTGCTGCTGCTCTAGGTTTGACTGTCGATTCAATAGATAGTTAGGGACGCCGAGATCGCGACGTATATGGTAGTTGCCTGCGATGAGAACCTGTATTTGCTGTGGAGAACTCGCAGCGAGGCTGTCTGCCATCGCGAAGTCTCTCGCCTGTTGCACCCTCACCATAGCGGGAAATTGCGATTCAGGCAACATACCGCAGTGGCTCTCATCGATGTCTTTCTCGAGGGCCGCCATGGTCTGTTCGTCGAGTACGCCTTCGATCTTCGCAGCAGTCGGCGCACCGTAAACTTGCATCATTTCTTCATTGCTGATGTTAGCCGCGTTTATCAATACATCGGACTGCATGGCGCTATGCAACAGCGGAGCGTAATAATCCCAATCCCAACCCTCGTTGTCCCATTGTAGATATTCATTGATCTGCTCGAGACTACTCTGCCGATACGCTGACAATTCCTGCAGTAGCGGCTGCTGCTCACTACTCATCATCTCGAACGATACAGTCGACACAGTGTTTGTTTGAAGAACATGATCGAGAGCGCGAAGCTGCAGTGCATGGTGATCAGGATTGTCGTGCTTCTCGCCCAAAAGAAGATAGCTGACCCTTTCTGTTCGCGCGAAAAGTTCATTCGCCTCGATAAATTCGTCAGCTTGGCTGTCCCATATCATACCGACAAGCGCATGCTCGGCATGCAGTTGCGACTGCCATTGTTCCGCCTGATCCAGTTGGCTCGAAGCGCAACTGATCAAGAGCAATAAAGCTAACGCGAATAAGGTCTTAATTCGTTCCACCCATTTGCATCCACTGTTGATAGATCTCATCGGTCCAGAAACTCTGGAAATAGGCGACTGCCGCTAGCTTCTCATCTTGCTCTAGCACATCGATGAATGCTGGCATTTTCCCACCCATAGCCTCCCCGCCGTAGTCTATTACTCGAAGCAATACGTCCTGAGGGTGATGCCATGCATGTGCCGAGCCGTTCAGAGGCGGTGGTGGAAACGAACCGTCATCTAGCTTTTCGCGCCAATCACCGACAATGCCTTGCGCCTGTGCACCATGGCATACGGCACAGTTCTGCGTGAACACTTCGCGCCCAAGCGCAACTTGTTCGACGCTATTCCAACGCTCAACACCCACTTGTTCCGATACCTTTTCACTACTTGTGTTTGAGGACAGCACAGTCGCGCCGTCTGTTTGTGAATCTATCGCCTGATCGGTGCAGCTTGCCAAAGAGATAATGCCAAATAGAGTAAAGAATATTTTCACAGTCTTGAAGTTCATTGCTCTCTCGCTATTTTTTTGGGGTAGTCGAAATCGACAAGTTCGGCGCTGGAAAATTCTATTTCTGACCAGGCGCCGATCGGCAGACTCAGCTGCACTAAACCGCAGGTAGGAATATTGTCAATATTGCCGTTCGCCATCTCATTCACGAAGTCCGTAATAGCTGGATTGTGCCCCACCAGCATCACAGCATCACATTCATCATCTAACAGACTAGCGGCTTTAAGCAACATATTGGACCCGGCGAAGTATAGCTCTGGATTACTGCCGACCTCATCACTGGGAAAGCCAATCTGTTTGGCAAACATCTTCGCGGTTGTTTTGGTTCGCACGGCTGGGCTACAGATAATGCAGCCCACACGTCCATTTTTCGCCTTGAAGCGCTCAGCCATCACCGGCAAGTCATTAATACCACGATCAGCCAGCGGCCGCTCGAAGTCTTTCAGATCAGGATTGTCCCAGCTGGATTTCGCATGACGCAGAAGATAGAGAGTTTTCATCGATAGATTCTGACACTGAAATCTAGGCTAGAAATAAATGGGGAAAAGCCGTAAGGCCCAACATACTGCAGCCTTATACCCCATATAGACAGCCAACTCCAGCAAAGTTGGGTGCTAGGGAACTCGCGTTTCCGTCTGGTTTTACCCGCTTTCGTTCAACTATATGAGCCGGCAAATAGCTATTTGTAATAGCAATATGTAAAATCCTGCGCCTTCACTACTTAGGGATAGTCAAAATGAAAAATATCTTTGCATACAGCCTATGCAACCTGCTTGCCATTTTCAGTCTTGGCGCTTCCGGTCAGGAAGAATCTAGCATTGCGACGCAACTGGAATTGGGCGCTATTTTTACTTCCGGTAACACGAAAAACGAGAACGTAAAATATAAGGTCACTGTTGATTGGAATCAAGCTGAGGACTGGGACTTTCAATTCACGAGTGATGGCTTTCGCTCCTCCCAAGATGGCATATCGAATGCGCAACGCCTCTATCACACCGGCAGCGCCAACTACACGACCAATCCAGATAGTTATATACAGGGCCGCATCGGTTATGAAAATGATAAATTTAGCGGTTTCGATAGCCAGGCAGATATCACCGTCAATTATGGTCGAAACATACTGCAGAACAGAGGAAATATGGCTCTGGGACTGACCGCTGGTTTCGGTGTACGTCGATCAGAAACTAAGCTGAACACGGAAAGCGTGGCCATCGCGCGTCTAGCCGCCAACTATAATTGGAATGTGTCCGAATCGGCTGATTTTATCCAAGACTTCAGCATCGAAACAGGTAGCGACAGCAGTATCTATCGCTTCGAGACTGGTATCCAAACAGACATCCTCGAGAACCTCTCTCTTAAATTCGCGGTGAAAGTAAAACATCAAACAGTGGTTCCTATTAGCCGAAAGAAAACAGACACTGAAACCGCTATCACTCTGCTGCTAAACTTTTAGGGCTATGCTTCCTTTGATATGACTGAATTCGAGACTGCAAATAAAAGCCCCGAATCACCTACAGCCAATAATCTCGCGAGCAGGGACAAGCCATCATTCTTTCGAGGTTCGCGCATGACTCCTGTAGTTAAGCTGTACTGGTTAATCACTCTACTCCTTCTCCCTCTTAGCGCGGGCTGGGTGCTCTCTAGCAGCGGAGGTTCTCTCGCTCTCGACCATCTGACCGATGCACCCCTTGCCCTGACCGTGTTTCTAGCCTGTCTTGCTTGGGCGCTGATTGGTGGCTACGAGCTATTGTTCTGCATCAGCAACCTGCGACGTAACTACCCTGTATTGGCAAACATCCGTTATGCGCTGGAGTACATACGCCCTGAGATTCAGCAGTATTTCATCGCGAACAATGTTGAAGAGAAGCCGTTTTCACGCGAACGCAGAAACTTAATCTATCGCCGCGCGAAAAGCACCAGCGATACGCTGCCCTTTGGCACGGAGCAGGAGATTGCCGCCGAAGGCTACCGTAGCCTGACTCATTCGATGGTGGTTAAGGAAGTAGCCGAAGAAAATATGCGAGTCGATTTCGGCGGAACGGATTGTCAAAAACCCTATAGTGCATCGCGACTCAATATTTCCGCCATGAGTTTTGGCGCACTCAGCTCCAATGCCATAGCTGCACTCAATAAAGGGGCAGCGTTGGGGAAATTTTGCCACAACACCGGTGAAGGTGGCATGAGCAAATATCATCTGGCACACGGTGGAGATATTATCTGGCAGATAGGTACAGCGTATTTTGGTTGCCGCAATAAGGATGGCTCGTTCAACGATGAGGCATTCGCAAAGCGCGCCGGCAACGATGTTGTAAAGATGATCGAAATTAAGTTATCGCAAGGTGCGAAGCCGTCTCATGGTGGCGTTCTTCCAGGCGCAAAAGTGACACAAGAGATCGCCGAGATAAGATTGGTGGAAGTTGGCAAGACGGTCAACTCACCCCCCACCCATCCTGAGTTTGAGACCCCCAAGGGGCTACTGGAGTTTGTGCAACGCCTGCGCAAGCTTAGCGGCGGCAAGCCAGTTGGTTTCAAGCTCTGCTTAGGTAAGAAGGTGGAATTCATGGCAATCGTGAAGGCGATGCTGGAGACAAAAGTTCTACCCGATTTCATTACGATAGACGGCGCCGAGGGCGGCACCGGCGCCGCCCCCGTAGAATTTTCTAATCGCCTCGGCACACCCTGCATCGAGGCGACTTATTACATCAACCAGGTACTTATTGGCGCGGGGCTGCGCGACCAAATTCGGCTCATTAGTGCGGGCCAGACCGCTACCGGCTTCGATATGCTTGAGAAGATTATCGTCGGTGCCGATACGGTAAATGCCGCACGTTCTATGATGATGGCTCTGGGCTGTGTGCAGGCAAAGGCCTGCAATACCAACAACTGTCCCACGGGAATCGCGACGCAAAATTCATCCCGAGCCAAAGCTATCGACGTAAATGAGAAGTCGATACGAGTTAAGAATTTTCATCAGGCAACCGTGCATGCCTTCAAGGAACTTTGCGGAGCGATGGGGTTCAGCAATCCAGATAATCTCTCCCCTTCGGATCTCTTCAGTCGTTTTGAGGGCAGAGCGAAAAACTTCGATGAGATATACGAAGCCTTAGTCGAGAAGCAGTTGCATACTGACAATATCCCCAATAGCTATCGCGACGATTGGCACAACGCATCGGCAGACCATTTCTAGCCAACGGCTTGGACTGAGGGCTATACTGGCATAAATTTCCTATTCACGATTCCCCTGTAATTGAATTGTGACTGATTGATGAGGGCAGCTCATGATTTCACGCCTACTACTTATTCTGGCTATTTCGCTGACAAGTAATTTTCTGCATGCGGATCAAACCGATGAACGCCTTGGCGATCTATTCGCGGCTCTCCAAGAAACAAAAAATGCTCGCACCATCCAGATCACCGAGAGTCAGATATGGGAGATCTGGTTGCAGCATGCCAATGCAGACGTACAACAGTTGATGCTCGTTGGCACACAGAGAATGAATACCCAACGCTACGCTGAAGCGATGGTTGTTTTCAATCGCCTTACCGACATTTTTCCTGATTATGCTGAGGGTTGGAACAAGCGTGCCACCTTGCACTATGTGTTAGGAAATCTGGATGCCTCGGTGAGTGATATTCAGAAGACACTCGAACTTGAGCCAAGACATTTCGGGGCTTTATCCGGACTTGGAATGGTTTTCATTCAGAGAAAAGAATTGAGTAAAGCAAAGAGAGCGTTTGAGGATCTTATCGAGGTGCATCCTAACAGCCCGAACGCGAGGCAGAATTTGGAACTTGTCGAAGAGCAGTTGCGCTTCAGTGTTATCTAAAGATAACGTCGCACATAAAAAAGGGTCGCTAAGCGACCCTTTTTTTCAAACCTATAAAACTTACTGACGTGTAGCAGTAACGCCCATCGCACCGAAGTCACTACCGAATTCACCGGTCATAGTGTCGCCTTCAGCAGCTCCAGTGAAATCCAAAACAATTTCCTGGCCTTGTACTGAAATCTCAGCAGTAAAAGCAGCCGTGTTGTCGGCATAGACGATACCAGAAAGAGGCGCGTTCAAGACGTCTGATGCCATCTCGCCGCTACCGTCTGCGTTCATTGTAAGAACGACTGGAAGCTCACCTAATGGTGAGGTAATGGAGGCATCCCAAACTCCAGCTGCAGGAGGTGGGCCGCCAGCCGCACATCCAACTAATACTGAAAGAGATAGGACTAGCAATCCGCTTAATAGTTTTTTCATTTTAAATCCACCTAGTTAAATAATGTCACTCTCAAAATTTGTTTTACGACGGAAGCTTGGAGTTACCTTCCGGTGCTGCTCGCTGCAGCGCTTCCCCCCATCTTCTCAAGAACTGGTCATTGGTCATTGAGAGGACGATTCGATTGCGAAACGGTGACTCTATTGTCCGGTTAATACGCACTTAGTCAACCGAAAAAGCCTAGGCTGCCTCTGATTATCTTCTAAACGGGGTAAAGCGAGCAATTTCAATCGTTTAAGGGAATTCTTAGGGAACCACCCAGGCAGACTGCCATTCCAGCCCGGTGCGGGCGAAGCCCATTGTGGCGCTGATTTCACGCTCTATTCCCGGCATATGGGCAGCCCCATAGAATAGACTGATCCGCTGAAAATCTGGATTGTGTAGTGCTTCACTCAATACACGAAGAGCCGCCTTGTTGCGGTCGCCCAGTAGTGTGAGCTGTTGTTCTAACTCCTCACTGACTATCACACCCCCGCGACGGCCGAGCTCCTGGGCAAGCAAAAACTTAACAGCACTGGCCTGATCCTCGGAGTTCATTGCATTTATGAGGGACAACACGGTAAACGAAGAAAGCGGTTCCTCGTGCGAGGCATTTTGTTGTGCAATCTGCGCCATGGCAAGATTCAGAAACACAGTAAAGAAGTTCTCATTCTTGCTAGCCATCAAATCATCCAGCTGCGAAGGCGTCAGATCAGCATGAAGAAAATTCGACTGAGTGTAGTCGATCTCATCGAGTTGAAAGCCAATATTCAGAAATTCCGCCAATGCCTGCTGAATGAAGCCTATCAGCGAGGTGCTTGATTCTCTGCCACCTCTTACTGGGACTTGATTTGGCTCAGCTACCAGTTCATATAAAACTACGTCTTGCGTCTTGAAATAGTCATTTAGCTCTGCGTAATATTCTTCTTCACCAAGATGCACCGCCGCCACAAGGTTTAACTGTACTCCTGCCTCATTTTCGAAACTCACGACGGCAGTTTGTAACTCGCCTTCGAGCTCAGTGTTGCCTTGGACAAATCGAACGTACTCAGATTCTTCTTGTGCATGAAGCGGATTCACCGCCAGACAAAACAGCAACACAAATAGTCGAGCGCCGAATCGCCACAGGAAAATTGGAAACTGTCTAATGTTCATAGCAATCCTTTTATAATCACCAGGCAAGTTCTAGTATCTCCATCACATCATTCGCGTCCTTTACCTTTCGAGGATTGTTTCTTACCACCGGATGTTTAGCCGCCCTGTGTGCAATGCTCGGCAACTGATCCATGCTGACATTGACATCGCGCAGCGATGTCGGCAATCCCAAACTCGCTACCAGCGCCTTCACTGAAGCCGCCGCGCACTGCTCTTTGTTGCCTAGCGCATCATTAATAGCCTCCTGTCTGCTTGTTTGTTGCTTGGCATTCCACGCGAGTACCGCCGGCAACATGACACAAGACGTATAGCCATGAGGTACTCCACAGAGACTGCCTAATATATAACCGATGCCGTGACTCGCTCCATGGGACACGGTGCCGAGTCCGCAGCAGGCCAACCAGACTGCTTGTTGATTCAAGCTTCTTGCAGCTAAGTCTGCAGGATCACGCTTACACTCGGGCAAAGAACTTGCGAACAGACGCATGGCATGAAGAAAATGGCCGTCGAGAAACGCGTGAGAGTCGGCAGAGCAATAACCTTCGACGGCATGATCGAGGGAACGAATTGCAGTAGAGAGCCACAGCCATTGTGGTGTGTGCAAGCTAAGCTGCGGGTCATAAATGATGGTTTGTGGACAGAGGCCGATGCCGCGATAGCCCTCCTTCGCGGATATTTCCGTGTTTAGTACACTAGCGTTGTTGCTAAATTCGGCACCGGAAAGTGTTGTCGGGATAGCGACCTGACGGATTTTCGAATCACCCTTGAAGAGACTAAAATTTGCATACTTCGAACCATGCGTGCCATCTCCATAGTGAGCATATTCAAGAAGCTGTGCCTGAGATTCAACACCCTGGTCGATAGCGAGTTGAACGACCTTGCAGGCATCTATAATGGAGCCTCCGCCCAATGAAACGAGTAAATCAGCATCCGCATCGCGCGCTGCCTCTAAGGTGCGCATTACATCCGGGCGCGGCGTGTGCGGCCCGATGCCGTGAAGCAGACCTGCAAAATTACTGCCTAGCGCGCTCTGCAGTTCAGCGAACTCATCGGTAGCCTGACTCAGACTAGTCGATGCCACGAGCAAGACACGCTGCGCTCCTAGTCTTTCAATAAGGCGCGCGAGAGCTGCAGGGGCACAAGCGCCGGCGAATACATTTTTGAGCTCGCTGTAATTGAACTCGATGCTTGCCTCTGTTGGGAACGTAGGATTTATGGCCATGGACGGCTGTGTATCTGCATTGCTAGTTTTTATGGCTCTCACTATACCCCAAATAGCCCTCAAGCTCCCCGAACCAGAGCGGCGAATTTGTACCTAAGCCCCTGCGCCACTGTTATACTTGGGGGGAGAACATTTTTTACAAAAAGGGCAGTAAATTCCCTGAGGGATTGGACATGGCGACTTTTAAAGTTAACGGTGTAGAACAGAATCTGGATATAGAGCCAGAGATGCCTCTACTTTGGGCTCTGCGCGACGAACTCGGTATGACAGGAACAAAATTTGGCTGCGGTATCGCCTCCTGTGGCGCCTGCACCGTGCACGTGAATGGTAGCGCGGTTAGAAGCTGCGTGACGCCGGTGAGCGCAGTCCAAGGGCAAGATATCACTACAATCGAAGGGCTAGCGATAGTTGCCGCGGGTGCGAACCCATCCGCGCCCGATCTAAGTGCTGTGCAGCAAGCATGGATCGACTACCAGGTGCCGCAGTGCGGCTATTGTCAGTCTGGGATGATCATGGCCGTATCTTCATTACTCGCCACGAACCCAAACCCTAGCGATGCTGATATCGACAGCAGCATCACCAACGTCTGTCGCTGCGGTTCTTATCCGCGAGTGCGCAAGGCAATTCGGTCACTGGCTATAGCTTAAGGAGTACTGAATATGAAAATTAGCAGAAGACGTTTCCTACTTAGTACAGCAGTCGTCGGTGGCGGTGTACTGATTGGCTACTCGGCACTGAAGCCAAGCAAACATCGCAGAGCAAACGCGGAGCTAGCGAAAGGAGAAGAACGCTACGTTACCTCCTTCATTAAGATTGAACCCAACAACAAAATCACTGTCTATGTTCCTCATTCAGAAATGGGTCAGGGCGTACATACCTCACTTCCGATGATGGCGGCGGACGAACTGGATGCAGCTTGGGAAGACATCACCGTCGAACAAGCGCCCGCTATCGACATGTTCGCCAACGGCGAATTGGTTAAAGGGTTTGCCGGTGAATTCGGTGCACCAAGCTTCCTCACTGGCATCATCAATGCCAGCGCGGTGACCGTTGCTGAAGTTATGAATCTGCAAACTACCGGCGGCAGTTCCTCGGTGCGTTTTACCGGTGAATCTTCGATGCGAACAGCCGGCGCAGCAGCACGACAGATGCTGGTGGAATGTGCCGCAACTCGTTGGGGCGTAGCAGCAGATGAATGCAGCACAAAGCTGACCCATGTCCAGCACAATGCCAGTGGCCGTTCACTCAGCTATGGTGAACTCGCCGCCGATGCAGCGCAGCTTGAGCCACCTGAAAAGGTAACTCTGAAGGATCCTTCGCAGTTTACTATTATGGGCAAAGCTATATCGCGCGTAGATATTCCCGCTAAGGTTAGCGGTACCGCCGTATACGGTATCGACGCACACAGCGACGATATGCTTTACGCAGCAATCCGTCTTGCACCCGTATTCGGAACGAAGCTAGTCGCGGTGGATGCCGGCGACGTACTTAGTCGGCGTGGTGTGAAACGCATCATCGAATTAGAAGATTCTGTAGCGGTTGTAGCTAACAGCTACTGGCGTGCAAAAGAAGCACTGAAGCTTGTCAAATCAGAGTTTGAATCTTCGGATGCGGACACAACGTCCAGCGCCGACCTGTTTGCTGGCTTTGAACGCAGTCTTAGCGAGGACAAAAACAACAAAGTCTTGGAAGTCGGCGATGCGGAAGCCGCGATGGACGGCGCAGCCGATGTTATCGAAGGAAATTACACAGTCCCCTATCTCGCACACGCAGCCATGGAGCCGATGAACTGTACCGTGCATATTCATGACGGCATCGCGGAAGTCTGGACCAGCACGCAAGATGCACTAAGCATTAAAGGCCGGGTCGCATCGATCGCAGGCGTTGCCGAAGACGACGCAATTTTCCATCATAGTTATCTAGGTGGCGGCTTCGGCAGAAGACTACCTTTTAACTGGAATGTTATCGATCACGCAACACTAATCGCCAAGGAGTTCGATGTTCCGGTGAAGACTGTTATGAGTCGCGAAGACGATATGCAGCAAGACTACTATCGGCCCGCGGTCGCAAGTAATTTCAAAGCCGCCTTCGATGCGAATGGCATGGTGCAAGCCTGGCACAACCGTTTCACCGGCCCAATACAGACGCCCGGCGCCTCACATATCCCTTATGCAATTCCAAATCAGTCTATTCGCGTTGTTGATGGCGATACGCACGTGCCTATTGCTGCATGGCGCAGTGTCGATCATTCACAGCAGACATTCTTCACCGAGTCTTTTGTCGACGAGATAGCACATCGCTCCGGTAAGAATCCTTATCAGTTCCGCATGGAAATGCTTAGCGCACATCCTCGTCACCGTAAGGTGCTCGAGGTTGCAGCTGAAGCGGCGGGCTACGGTCAGAACTTGCCTCAGGGTCATGCCCTAGGCATTGCTGTACAGGAAAGCTTCGGCAGCATCGTTGCCGAAGTAGCTGAAGTGTCCTTAGATGCAAATAACCGACCTGTGGTGCACAAGGTCACCTGCGCGATAGATTGCGGCTGGGCAGTAAATCCAGATACGGTCGAGGCACAGGTCGAGAGCGGCATTATCTACGGCCTAACCGCTGCGCTGTATGGTGAGATCACTATCGAAAATGGTCGCGTTGCGCAAAACAACTTCCCTGACTACGAGATGGTACGCATGAACGATGCGCCAAAGATTGATGTGCATATCGTCGAATCTGGAGAGGCGTTGGGCGGGTTAGGCGAACCTTCAACACCTCCACTCGCCGCGGCAGTAAGCAATGGTCTGTATATTCTGACGGGCCAGAGAGTCAGGGAACTGCCACTAAAAAATCACGACTTCTCCCGCTCTACACCGATCGCGAAAGTTTAGATTCATCTTAAAAACAGGCGCAGCGATGCGCCTGTTTTCCCCTGCTTCTACTTTAAGTGAATTTAGATAGGGCTTTGAGAAGATACTCTTATGTCCAAGATAGACTCACAGCGATTACTCATTTTCCTTAATGGCCTGTCAGGGGACAAACAACCGCGCGGTAAATTTCTAATTCAGACGCTTACTAAATCTCAATATTGCAAGAGTTAGTGTAGCAACTGTGAAGATTGCCAGTGCGAGCAATTCATCCAGCATCGAAGTGATGTCTGCGCCCCTTAGTATAATGCCTCGGATCAATCGATTGAAATGTGTGAGCGGCAGAAACTCCGCGACATTCTGAGCAGCAGCAGGCATGCCATCGAAAGGAAACATAAATCCCGAGATCAAAATAGACGGTAGAAAAAAGAAAAAAGTCATCTGCATCGCCTGGAACTGCGTTGCTGCAACAGTTGAGATCAATAGCCCTAGCGATAGATTCGCCGCAATAAAAACCAACGCTGCCACCAACACATGGATCAGGCTGCCACGAATTGGCACCTGAAAGAAATACCAACCCAGGCCCAGTATCAGCGACAACTGAATCAAGCCAATCAAAATATAGGGGGAAATCTTACCCAGCATCAGCTCTGGTGTTTTGATTGGTGTATTGATCAATAGCTCCAAGTTGCCGCGTTCTTTTTCCCGCACGATTGCGACTGCCGTAAACAATACCATCGTCATAGTGAGAATGACGCCAACTAAGCCTGGTACGATGTTGACCGCCGAACGCCGTTCCGGATTGTAGTAGTTTCGTACTTCCAAGATCGCCGCCTTCTGTGGCAGTTTTGCCTGAGAGTCGAAACGAACAGGCATCGCTGCAAGCTGCTGTGCAACACCGACGATTATCGGATCTGTTCCATCGACCAGCAATTGGGCCGCCTGCCGATCTCGCCCCAAAACACGACGATCGAAATCGTCTGGTATCGCGATGCCGATAGAGATCGAACCCGCATTCAGTAGCTGCTCCAACTCAAAGACGCTGGCCACTCGCTGCTTCATAACGATGACTTGGGAGGCAGTGATATCGGCGATGAACTGTCGCGATATGTGAGTGTCTGATTCATCAACATAGGCCGTGGACAAGTTGCGCACATCGGTATTGATAGCATAGCCAAACATAAGCAATTGAATAAGTGGAATGCCCACTATCATGCCAAAGGTGAGTCTGTCGCGACTTAACTGTAGAAATTCTTTTCGCATAACAGCGAATATGCGGATGAGTGATTTCATGCGCCAAGCTCCTTTCGCCGCTGCTGTGTAACCGATACGAATATATCTTCTAGGTCAGGAAAAACTTGCTCGGTGTTTGCCTCTATATTTTCCCTGCGCAAGATGCTGTTTACTAACTGCAATGGATCGCTAACAGTCTTAGGAATCATTATGCGTAATTTGATTCCTAGTTGCGTAATGCTGCTGATCTCTTGATTTTGCATCAAGCATAGTCGCGCCCTATTCAGATCATCCACTTCTATCTCAACGACATGGGAGGATATCGATTCCCCCAACTGCCTGGGGGAGCCGTCAGCCACCTTTACACCTTCATCTAGAATCGCGAGCCGATGACAACGAGCCGCCTCGTCCATATAGTGCGTAGAAACAAGTATCGTCGTACCTTGCTCCGCCAGCTCGAATAAGACTTCCCAGAAATCACGGCGGTTCTGAGGGTCAACAGCACTGGTGGGCTCATCTAGGAATAGTATCTCCGGCTTATGAAGCGTGGCGGCGGCTAGGGCGAGACGTTGCTTCTGTCCGCCACTCAACGTGCCCGATCGCTGCTTAGCTCTGTCTGTAAGACTGAATGATTCTAGCAACTGCGCTACTCGTTGCTTACGCTCTTTGCGCGGTACAGCGTATATCTCGCTGATGAACTGCAGATTTTCTTTAACGCTTAAGTCTTCATACAAAGAAAAGCGTTGTGTCATGTAGCCAATTTTCTGCTTTAGCGACTCTGATTCTTTTTTTGTATCCATTCCAATCACAGTTGCCGAACCTGAACTTGGTCTAAGCAGCCCGCATAACATTCTTATCGTGGTCGATTTTCCTGAACCGTTTGGCCCAAGAAAACCGTAAATAGAGCCCATCTCGATTTCTAGGTCCACACTATCCACTGCCACTAATGACCCGAACCGCATGGTCAAGCCGCTAGCCGTAATTGCTATCTGCTTCATAAATTCTCTACTCGTCTAAAAGACGGCCTGCACGGGCACACCGTCCGGTAGCCTTTCCGATTGACTGGGCAGCCTCACTTCCGCCACATAAGACAGTCGGGTCCGATCTCTCTCATTCAACGCAAAATAGGGAGTGAATGTCGCTTCCGACGCCAGGCGCCTTACCGTGCCGGTTAGCGTGCCCGGCAGGCCATCTACTGCTATCTGCAATTGTGAGCCTAGCCTAACCTGCACTCGCATCGGTTCTGGAATATAGAGACGCGCATAAGGCTGATCGCCACTCAGCAGAACCGCAACCACGTCTCCAGTTCTTGGTCGCTCGCCCAACTCAAACAACAACGAATCAACAATGCCTCCAGTTGTAGATACAACAAGCAAACGCTGCCTATCTAGTTGCAGACTGGCCAATTGCGCGCGCGCTTGGGCCAACTCCCCATCGGTCTGATCTATCTGCTCCGAGCGTGTTCCCGCCTCCAGCTCGGCCAGCTGCGCGCTGACCAACTCGACTCTTGCCCCCGCTGCCTTTAGAAAATTCTCTGCCGAGTCGACTGTTTCGACCGATGTCAGATTACGAGCGCGCAACCCCGCGAGGCGATTCAGTTCGTTTGCACGATAGTCCCGTTCGATCAGTGCCCCGTTCAAATTGGCCTTAGCCGCATCGATCGTCTCCGCCCTCGGACCACTCATCTGTTCGGCGAAAACCGCCTCGATACGCCGAATATTCGCCTGTGACTCCTCGATCCGCAGATCAATACGCGCCGTGTCCTGTTCTAGCACAATAGCACCCGCTTGAATGCTATCGCCTTCTGTCACATTGATGGAGGTAATCACTTCCGAGAACTCGGCTACTAGTTCGATGCGGTCAGACTCCAATTGACCGACTGCCTGCAGGGGCAGCTCCTCACAACTAACGAGTAAGAAGAAGACAGGTAGGACCAGTAGCCTGAATTTGATCATGATGCAGATTCTCCTATGTTGTGTTGCTCGGGGTTCATGACCCCGTTCATAAAAAGTTCGACGTTATGGGTTGCAAGCTTATTGGCCATCGATTCATCGAGCGTCATACCGAAGACGTGCTCAATCATCGGCGCAGCTAGAAAGGGAAATATAGTTATTCCCAAAAGAGACATAATTGTTAGTTCGGGATTTAGGTCTTTACGGTAGTTTCCACTTTCGACTTCCTGACTAATCGCATGGCTTAGCTTCGGCGCGATCATCTTGCTAAATCTCTGCAGGACTTCTTCCTTGATTGCTCCCTGGCCGAATAGAATTTCTCGCGCCACGAAATTTGGCCACCAAGGGTTTTCCGCCAACAACAAACAGTAACTGTGACTAAAGCCGGCGATCGAGAATTCCGCGCTATCGCTCAAGCCCGCCATCTTCGACTCAAGAGACTCGAACACCTCATCCACCATCGCCAGATACAAACCCTGCTTACCCCCGAAGTAGTAGTTCACCATAGCGCCATTCACGCCCGCGCTGCTGGCTATCTGCCTTAGCGATACTGCCTTGAAGTCTCTCTTCAGAAAGTGGTCGCGCGCAGCTCCCAGCAAATCCCGGCGGACTTTGTCCGAGTCCCTTCCTGATGGTCTGCCTAACGCGGCGCTCTTGGTAGTCGATTGCTTCATTTTTTCATTCCATTTTCGCGTTATATTTAATTAAACGTTTAATTAATTTAATTAGCAACCTTTTTTGTACTTCGGTGGGTAAATAGGAATGCTACACTTACCCGATCCAGTAGAGGTAAATCATGGCCGTATTAGTTCTAGGGTTAATCTTGTTCTTTGCCCCCCATTTGCTCAGAGAATTTGGACTGCGGCAGCCATTGAAGGATGCACTGCCCTCCGAGGGTGCCTACATGGGTCTGTATAGCCTGGTTACCCTGGCGGGTCTGGGGCTAATCATATGGGGAAAATCACTCTCACCCTTTCAGATGGTCTGGCAGCCAATCTACGAATGGCGTTCGCTGAGTCTAATGCTAATGATTCCCGCTCTGATCTGTGTGGTCGCTGGCAACGCTCCCCTGTCCTACCTGCGCAAAATACTACACAACCCTATGTTAGTCGGTATTCTGCTATGGAGCCTTTCACATCTTTGGTCTAATGGTGATTCTGCGTCGATGCTCTTGTTTGGCAGCTTCGCGATCTTTTCGAGTATAAAAATCTTCACACTGCGCAGCGTTGTCGACGTCGAATCAAAATCGCCCAAATTTATTTGGGACATTATTTCTCTCCTGGTCGGCCTTAGTTTATATGTCGTGATAGGCCTGTATCATGGAGAACTTTTTGGAGTTGGAGTCAGCCTTGCTTAAACACATTTTTCTCAGTGCTATCAATTTTCTCAGACCTATCACACTAGCCTTATCCATTTCCTTTTCTTTAGTCGCAAGCACAATTGCGAACGCCCAAGAAGATCTATCGGCGCACTGGGATGGGATTTGGGTTGTTGAAGGGACGTTATTCAGCATCACTGTGACAATTGAGAATGAAGAATTTAAGGTGGGTCAGTTAGAATCACTAGGCTTCGATTGGAGTAGCGAGAATGGAAAAGTCGACGGCAACATCGTAACCGTAGAGATCGAATATGCGGGTGTGACTGGTACGGTTCAAGCCGAGCTTTTGAGCCCGAATAGCGCAGTCGCCTTTGCAGTGACCTGTCTTCCTGACTTCATGGTAGTTTGCTTGCTTTCTAAAGACCGCCAAGCGGTCTTTAGAAAAGTCACCAAGAACGAAGAAAATTAGGCTCTATATTTCAGTTACAGATTTTACGATCTTACTTACAATACCGTAGTCGATCGCGTCCGCTGCACTCATCCAAAAATCCCGATCAGTGTCTCGTGCTATTCGCTCGAGCGGCTGGCCTGTCTCATCAGCAATTAGCTGATTGATACGCCCACGCATCTTAACTATCTCCTGAGCCTGAATAGCGATATCCGTGGCATCTCCACGCGAACCGCCAGATGGCTGATGAACTAGGAAGCGTGTATTTGGTAAGGAGAAACGATTTTCCTTAGCAGCAGCTAGGTAGATAGTCGTCGCTGCACTTGCAACCCAGCCCGTGCCGATAACTTTGACGGTCGGCTTGATGAACTTAATCATGTCATAGACTACGTCTCCAGACTCTACGTGCCCGCCAGGCGAGCTAATGTAGATGCAGATCGGCTCGTCACTGTCTGCCGCTAATGCCAGCAGCTTCTCGGTAACGCTTTTCGCGAGCTTGTCATTAATCTCGCCAAAGATTGTTATGGCCCGTGATTTGAATAGCTTCTCGTCAATGAATCCCGACTTTGAGGATGATTTATCTTGCTTCTTACCTGCTGCGGGAGCATTCACTTCCATTAAAACCTCGTTTGCCTATTAGGTAATAGGTCGAAATACGTCAATTTAGATGATCAGGGTGTTATCAGAGATAGATTCTAACAGGCTTGTTGGTTGCTGCGAAGATAGGCGATCACTTTCGCCAAAAATTAGCAAAGCTAGGACTGCGGCAACCCTTGGGTCACAGCTGTTGTTTCAGGACCTAGGGGCTTGAACGTCGCAAGCAACTTGGGAAGCAAGGTGAGCGAGCCAACTAGCGCTACCAACATGGCGAGGCTGGTCAGCAGACCAAACACAATAGTTGGAATGAAATTGGACAGCGCAAGAATCGAGAACCCTGCTACGATGGTCATGGACGTGAAGTACATCGCACGACCGATGCTGTTATGGCAGAAGTACATCGTGTCGCGGTAATTTCCAATCCGAGGAAACTCGCGCTTGAAGCGGTGCATGTAATGGATAGTATTGTCGACACCGATGCCAACCGATATCGATGCAATTGTAATCGTCATAATATCCAGAGGAATGCCGACCCAGCCCATTATGCCCAACACGAAGGCTGCGGCGATCGCGTTAGGGATAATGCAGATCAGCGCGATCATAAAGGATCTAAACAAGACCAGAAACATCAGCATGATCGCCAACATCACGACCCCCAGCGTCAATATCTGCGATTGAAAAAGGCTCTGCAGCACATTGTTGTACATGACAAGTATGCCAGTCAGCTGAACGTCCTCATCGGCAAAACCAAAATCTGACTCTATGCCTGCTTCGATGCGCTGCAATAATTCATTACGATTTAAATTTTCCGCGGATTCAATTACACGTACATTAAACCGAATCTGGTTAGCGTCGATAGATATAAACGGATTCAGCACGGTGTTCTTTAACGTTTCTGGAATACGGTTATAGAGCACCGCCCATAGCAAGCCGTCTATGGGTTGGTCGTCATTGAGTTTTTCGGCGAGTTCTATGACTGCCCCGAATGAAAGTACCTTTCCGGTCTGCGGATCGTTGTCCAGATATTGATGGATGGCTTTAACTTGCTCCATCTTCGGCGCAGTAAACCAGTAAGCATCTTCGTTGCTGTCGTCGTCATCTCCAAATCCGAACCCATCGTCAAAACCCCCATCGAAATCATCTTCCGCTGCGGGAAGATTAACGATGACATCAAAGGACAATGTCCCACCCAGTTTTTCGTCGAACAGCGACATGCCCTGATAAATTTCAGTGCTCTCCCGAAAATAGTCAATGAAGCTATTTTCAACACGGATTTGAGAGAGTCCGATACCACTAATGATCACTACACCGAGATAGATGTACAAAATCTTATTGTCTAGCTTCGCAGTAACGTCGGCTAAAGCTGATGTTAAATTGAGGCGCAAGTTCGGCGAGATCTCAGACTCATCTCTCTTGATAATGCTGAGAATAGCTGGGAACAGTGTGAACACAACAATAAGAGCCGTTGCCACTCCCATCATCATCATCCAGCCGAAGGTAATTATAGGAAGAATGCCACTGACTATCAGCGAACCAAACGCTACCGCTGTAGTGAGTGCCGTGTACAGACAAGGTCTGAACATACTCAGCACCGAATGACGAAGCAGCTTGTCGTGGTTGGTATAGTGCCGAGTTGCTCTCAACTCACGATAGCGAACCGTAAGATGCACAGTAAGCGAGATAGTAATGATCAGCAGCAGTGAAATGAAGTTGGAGGACACGACAGTTACGCGCCAGTCCATTAGCCCCAGCACCCCCACCATGATGACGCCTGCTAAGGCACAGCAAGCTAGAGGCAAAGCTATCCAGCGCACCTTGCGAAAAATAAGTCCGAGCGCAAAGATGATGAGAAGCACTACCGCAAAACTGAAGCTACTTAAGTCTGCCTTCACGAAGGTAACAAGGTCGTCAGCAATCATCGGCGCGCCGCCTAGATAGATCTGCGCATCCCCGCGATAGCGTTCCAGTGTCTCGCGCACTGCGCCTATTATCTCGTGCTGACGATCGGCTGCGAGAACACTGTGCACTGCGTAATCCGCTTCTACCTGCGCTAATTCACTGGCTTTATCTGCAGAGAGCTCTTCGGATCGCGCCTTGTTACGTAGTTCGGTACGTCGACCTATCAAATCACGCGCCGTCTCGTCGATAGAGAAGCTAACCAACATGCCTGCGGTTTGCCCGTCAGGGCTGATGACTGCATTTCTGAAAACTGGACTGCTAGTTACTTCTTCTCGCGCCGCGACTAGGTCTATGTCTTGATCTGCTAGCGTTCGATAGTCTTCCGAGATTCCGGTGAGAGGCGTGTCTTCGAAAATAGGCACATTGAGAATGCTGTCCACCGATTCAACGCGGCTTATTGCGAGCAATTCTTCACTCAATGCGCCAAGTTTGTTTAGCTCTTCCCGGCTGAACAGGTCGCCTTTAGGCGTATACGCAATCGTTACGGCTTCGCTAGTACCGTAGCGAACACCCATCTCTCGCGAGAACTCAAGATCTGGATCATCTTCCAGTAGCAATGAGTCTGCAGAGGCATCGAGCCGAAAATTCTGCGTCTGCCAGCCAAAGAAGCCAACGAGTAAAAGCAGTATAGCGATTACCAGATAGGGTTTAGTGAACACCAAAGAGCTATAGAATCGTGCAACAGATGAGGACATAGTGCGTGGTTTGACTACCTTGGGATTGGTCGATATCAAGCTCCAATTATACGCGCTTCGACCAGTTTGTGCGATTTGATTACCTCTAGCAGCGGGGAAATTCAATAGAGAACGCAGTGCGGCTTCACACTTTGTCTATCGAAATGACTCCTAGAGTCTAGGGCTCCACCTGATCCAATTCTTGCCGTCTCGCTCCAGCCATAATGCCATGGAAGGCATAATTTCCCTCATGACAAGCATACTCGTACATAAGCTCCCCAGCCGGCTTGCGGTTCATTGCAATCTCCCCAGTCCAGGGTTGTCGATAGCTAACCGGGTCTTCCAGAGTAAAGGCATATTTTATTTTGCCTTCATTCTGCAGACTGAAACGCTCTGTAATCACCAACTGATCGGAACTGCCTCTAAAAGACTGCTGAGAGTGGAAGTTCTGCGTCTTAACTACAAGAGTGTCTCCCTCCCAATATCCTACTGAGTCACCCATCCATTTCTCAAAATGAGTTGAGTGATGACTCTTGTCTATTGGAATGATTCGAGCATCATGTACCATTTCGACAAGAATCATTACGTAGCCTTCTGTCTGCACAATCTGATAGTTACTGTTGTAGAGAATCGGCAACATGGGCGGGCCAGACCCGGACCCAAAGGTAAGCAGGCAACGTTCACCCAGAGGACGGAGTTCATGTGCATCAAAGGGCTCAACTCCTGGTCGAGCTCGCCACTGAGCACGCAGCCCGTTCTGCGGGCGGTCACCTTCTAGGTAGGGGATTTGCCCATTAGCTGGGTCTACAATAATTGACGTGCGGTACTGCCCATCTAACTGAATTGCATCCGAGCGAGGGTCCCACCAGAAACTATTGTAACCTAGGTCCGCGTTACCATCAGTTGGAGGTGCTCGTTCCGGGTCAGCCGCTTGCGAGGAGATATCATAGCGATCGCGCCAGCCCTGCTCTACATCGGCCGCCTCTGCTTCGGTTAGAAATCCCTTCTCGCCTAATTCTTCAGGGCGAACTAAAGGGGTTTGCGAGGAGTTGCTCCAATAGCCTTGCAGATCGGGTCTTCCATCATTGGTTCGGGGCATCGCCCAGTCTTGGGCTGCTATAGGCCCCGTCGTCAGGGAAATTAGCGCCAGGGAAATTAGCAAACGGCAATGAATATTCATTCTGTTGCGCCTCATCATTAGATTGAAAGGTCTTTCTCCGAGCATAGCGCCAATACACAATTGCCACAATC
>Ga0209632_10000281_pt1 | contig 54052 bp, 42 predicted proteins | sample COG_10_FD_184754 | JGI IMG/M metagenome (GOLD analysis project Ga0209632, IMG submission 184754) | Pelagic Microbial community sample from North Sea - COGITO 998_met_10 (SPAdes) (version 2) | ecosystem: Environmental > Aquatic > Marine > Neritic zone/Coastal water | place: Helgoland, sampling...
GTTTAGATGTCTCTGGTACAGCTAACATACATGCTCAATTAGATATCTCTGGAAGAACTGGTTCGACTAATGGTAAAATTAATGCCGTTGATATCGGTTATGATTTATCAGGCAAAGGTGCATTTACCGATTTATCAGCTACTGATTTGGTTGCTACTAATTTAGATACTACAACTATTAACATATTAACTAGTTTAGATGTCTCTGGTACAGCTAACATACATGCTCAATTAGATATCTCTGGAAGAACTGGTTCGACTAATGGTAAAATTAATGCCGTTGATATCGGTTATGATTTATCAGGCAAAGGTGCATTTACTGATTTGTCTGCTCAAACTATCATTGTATCAGGTAAAATAAAAGTACCGTTATTAGAAGTTGATGAAATTAAATATATATATCAAAGTATAACAAATAATGACGGAGATATGGATATTAGTGGTAATCTAGACATTAGTAATAAATTGGATGTTTCAGGTATAACGTCATTACACTCTGGATTAGATGTCTCTGGTACAGCTAACATACATGCTCAATTAGATATTTCTGGAAGAACTGGGTCGACTAATGGTAAAATTAATGCCGTTGATATCGGTTATGATTTATCTGGCAAAGGTGCATTTACTGATTTATCTGCTACTAATTTAAATTCTGTTAATATCGGTTATGATTTATCTGGCAAAGGTGCTTTTACTGATTTGTCTGCTACTGATTTAGCTACTACAACTATTACCATATTATCTAGTTTAGATGTATCTGGTACAGCTAACATACATGCTCAATTAGATATTTCTGGAAGAACTGGATCAATTAATGGTAAAATTAATGCCGTTGATATCGGTTATGATTTATCTGGTAAAGGTGCTTTTACCGATTTATCTGCTCAAAATATTTCTTTATATACTGTCATGCATGAAGGATCATCATATGGTTACGATATTGTATTGGATACAAGTAATAACAATAAACTACAACCCGTGACATCTGATAGAAGATTAAAAGAAAATATTGTACCTCTATCATCTGGTCTAGAAGATATACTCAAATTAAATCCCGTTTCATATAATTGGAAATCAAATAATAGAAATGATATTGGGTTTATTGCACAAGATATTAGAGAAACTTTCCCAATTGCTGCAATAGGAAATGATAATAATGAAAATAATTATATGTCCTATAATCATAGACCAATTTTAGCAAAAGCAGTCAAAGCTATACAGGAACTATCAGGAGAGAATACAAAATTAAAAGAAGAAAATCAAGAAATTAAAGAAAAATTAGATACATTAATATCTAAGCTACAAACCTTAGGTATTATATAATTCAGCGAAAGTGGATATGATTGTTGATGGATGAAAATTTTCCCCAACACGGTTCTCCTAAAAGATACATTGTTCTAACATAACTCTCAAGGTTATCATGATAGAGTAGAAATTCTTCTCTAATATTCTTATTTATACTTATTTTATCATATGTTATTTTTAATCTTTTTATAACTACATTATAGTTCTTATCGTCAAAGAAACTATCCATATAACAAGTAATATATAATTTATACAAATAGTATTATATTATATATTATACAAATAGTATTATATATTATACAAATAAAATTGAAAATTTAATTTATATTGTAATAAATATGTTAAATATGTCTATTTTTCAATATAATGATTATAATGGGGCAGAAACGGTAGATAAGGAGTACAAGTTATTTACATTTCACCCAAAAGGTACCTCAATTGATCCAAACAACGAAACATACGCCGAAGGTTTACTAAAATCCGGTAAGTGGGTTTTTAATAAATCAGTTATGGAAAATTTAGATTTTTACATAAATACATATATTCCAAAGTATACATCTGCTTTTCTTAATAAATGTTCAGAATCAAAAAATGGTGAAATGTATATTGGAATATCAGATGATGGTTTTATTCAAGGAATACCGTATCAAGGTGAAATTGATGTAGAAATGATTAAATCAAAAGTTAATTCTGTGTTAGATTCGGAGTTGATATCTTCAGTTTATAATCTAAAGGAATATATAGATGTTGAAGTTATTAAACTGGATACATCTAATTTTACGATTTTACCTGACCATTATAATATAATTGAAAATTATTTCACTCAAAAAAAAATATTTGCCCAAAAGTTTAATAAATATTTAGCTAAGAAACAAAAATGGGGTCGTATGATAAAATATTATGGTGATAAACTACATGCTCTCCTCAATGAACAGGATACACGTCTTGAACTTTATAAATATATACTATTGAAAGCGCCTGAAAAGAAAAATTTACTACAACTTTTACAATCGTCATATCAATTTGGATATAAAAACGGCGATGAAGTTTCTATTCTTAAACAAGATCAAGATAATATTTGGTATTGGTTAACTCGATGGAAAGATGAAATGACCGATTTTATTAAGACAATTAAACCACGTCCACCACCTGGGATTTCTAATCGTATTTATCCGCTTAATATTATTACTACTATAGTTGATATGATTCCACATTGGATTAATTGTTCTAGTAATAATATTAATCTATTTTTGATTAAAATCTCTTTTAAAAAACCAGACTTAGATTTGGCAATTACCTATAAGGGAGTTGATGGGGAATATATTTATTGTTATCGAAGTACTCAAGAAAGCGGTCCTTACTGTCAACCCTGTTAATTTCTTTATTTCAAAAAATTTATAAATAGTTATTTAAAAATTAGTATATTTACAATATAAATGCTAAAAGTTATTTTATTACTGCTTTCTCTAACAATGATTACTTCTTTTACTCTTGACAAAATATCAAAAAGAAATAATATAAACAAAAGTTTCCAATCTATTAATATGAATTCCAATAGTCTTCTTAATAATGAAGAACTTCCTCAGTTTAACAAGTTTTCTAATGACCAAATCGAATATGGTATTACTACTGTATTAAATAAGTTAGAAATTGATTTTAATAATTTAGAAGAAAAAATTAAAAACGAACAAACCGTTGATAATTTATATAATCTTGCTATTGAAGAAACTGAACGTATCGAACAACCACTTTCTTTTTCTTGGGGTCTAGTTAGTCACTTACATTCTGTAAAAAATAATGATGAATTACGCGATGCTTACAATAAAATGCAACCAGCTGTTATCAAACTTACTACTAAGATTTCACAATCGAAGATTTTATATGATGCTCTTAATAAACTACTTAAGACAGACAAACTTGACCATATTAAAAAACGTGTTGTTGATGCATCTGTACAATCTATGTTCTCAAGTGGTATTGGGTTGGAAGATAAACAAAAAGAAGAATTTAATGAGATTAAATTAAAATTAGCTGAATTATCTACTAAATTTTCGAATAATGTTTTAGATTCAATTAAAGAATTTGAAATGTATGTTAGTGATGATGAAGGGATGAAACAATTACCAAAAAGTGCTCTAGAACTTTATTCCCAACAAGCTAAAGAAAAATATCCTGAGTCTACACCTGAAAGTGGACCATGGAAAGTAACATTAGATATTCCATCATATTTACCAATTATGTTACATCATCCATCGAGTCAACTACGTGAGAAATTATATAAAGAATATATATCTCGAGCATCTAATGGTAAGCATAATAATATTCCAATTATAGAAGACATTATTAAATTAAAAAATAAACTAGCTAATATTCTAGATTTCAAAAACTATGCAGAGTTATCTTTATCTAAGAAAATGGCTAATAGTGTTGAACAAATTGAAAATCTTCTTATTATGATTGGTGATAAAGCGAAACCATATGCTGAAGAAGATATGAAAAAAATTACATCTTTAGCAAGTGAAAGTCTAGGTTCATGTTTAGATAAATTAGAACTTTGGGATGCACCTTATTGGAGTGAAAGATATAAGGAACAACAATTAGAATTTAAAGAAGAGGACTTAAAACCATACTTTCCTCTCGAGTCAGTTCTATCTGGATTATTTAAAATAGCTAGTAATTTATTTGGCATTATTGTATCTGAAATTGACACTGTAAAAGAAAATATTGACACCTGGGACGAATCAGTTAAATATTTTAAAATTACTGATGAAACTACTGGTGAATTAATTGCAAACTTTTTCTTGGACCCATATTCAAGACCAGGAGAAAAGAGAAGTGGTGCTTGGATGAATAGTTGTGTAGACAGAAATAAGTATCTTAATAAGAAGCCTATTGCATATCTAATTTGTAACGGTTCTCCGCCTATTAAAAATAATGATGGTAGTGTTAAACCATCATTAATGACTTTTAGAGAGGTAGAAACTCTTTTTCATGAATTTGGTCACGGATTACAACATATGTTAACTCAAGTCGAAGAAGGTGGTGCATCTGGTATTAATAATATTGAATGGGATGCTGTAGAATTACCATCTCAATTTATGGAAAATTGGTGTTATCATAAACCAACTGTTATGGGATTTGCTAAACATTATTTAACAAATGAACCACTTCCAGATGAACTCTTTGAAAAAATCTTAAAACAAAGAACTTTCATGACGGGAGGAGGTATGTGTCGACAAGTATACTTTGCTATGTTAGATTTATATTTATATTCCCAACTGAAGGAAGATGAAAATATTCTTGATGTTCAAAAAAGACTTTCTAGTCAATATTTGGTACGTCCTATTCTAGATGAAGATAAATTCTTATGCTCTTTCAGTCATATTTTTGCAGGAGGTTACAGTGCTGGCTATTATAGTTACAAGTGGGCCGAGATTATGTCTGCTGATGTCTTTAGTGCTTTTGAAGAAATTGATTTGAATGATCCATCACAAGTAGCTGAGATGGGTCGAAAATTTAGAGATACTGTTTTAGCCAAAGGTGGTGGAGAACATCCAGCTGAAGTTTTTCGTGAATTTAGAGGAAGAGACCCAATACCTGATGCTTTGTTAAGACACAGTGGTATTGTTTAATAACGCTTCTTTATTATTAATTATATTTTCTAATCTTTCAACTGGTAATTCAGTGTTATTATGATTTTCTTCAATATGATTAGTATAGGCTATATTTGTTATACTTACTGTCTTTTTATAAGTAGCAAGTTCTTTTTCAGATGCATCCTCTTTTGGTTGAACTATTTCCTTTAATTTTTTCTTCCATTCAATACATTCTTTGCATGGATCGGGGAATAGATCTTTAATTGGAGAATCTTTATCTAAAAAGTGTTTTAAATTTTCAGGTAGAAACTCTCTTCCAGTAGCTGGCATTAATAAGAGTGTAAAGGCTTCAGAATTAATCCAATTAATATCTTCACACATTGATTCTACAGATGTTGGAAAAAATTCTATAATAGAATTTATGTTTATTTTATTATAAGCAGGTAAAAATCTATTATTTAATTTTCCTTGATATAGATTTAGGTTCCATTGTATAGCTTTAAAATATTCCTCAACATTAGTTGAAGTATAAATTCTAGTATCTATTGTTTTTATTTTATCAAACATTATCTTAATATTTGACAAATTTAATTCACCGTTTTTATTTATTAAGAATCCTTTCTTATTTTTCTGTAATTTAGTATATGATGATATTAAATGATTAAATTGTGATATCTTGCTATTATAATCATTCCCTTGAAATAAAGATAGCAATACAAAATCTATTCTAACTGGATGCCAATTATAACTAAATTTTTTTGAACAGAATTTTATCGACATATTATAAACTAGCTTGAATAAAGATAAATAGTTTTCTTCATTATAGATATATAAATATAACAAAGGTCGACTAGCAAGTGCTAATACAATCAAGTCTGAATCATCTCCCACTACACATATTGTATCTTTTATATTATTCTTAAGTAACCATTCAAATAATTTGATTTCACCTTCATTATTTTCTCTGGAGGATGAATAATAATGGTTAATATCTAATGTTGCTAAATATTCACTAATAGTTTCATCTACAAAATCCATAAAAGGAGTACCTGGAGTTAGATTTAATGAACTGAGACCACTTGATTCAGTATATAAATATTTATTTCTTCTTTTAATTTGCGTGTTAGCTTTGGCAAGTATAGCCTGACCATCTATAAAAATAGCAACGAATGAAGGGTTAGTAGTTTTTATTAATCGTCTTATCATACTAATTAGATTTTTCTTAAATTTCTCTTTGGTATTAACACGATGACATATTTTATGTAAAATTCCATTGCCATCAATACATAAGGTATGTATATCATTTGGTTTTTTATGACTAATTATGTCAGGAAATGTTTCGATTAAGTTGGTTCTAAAGTTTTTTATCCCCATTTAGTATTTATATAAATAGAATATTCTATTTATATAAATCTATGTTAAATCAATTTTTTATTTAGACCTAATACATTAAAAAGTCTAAATAAAAACTTTTGTTACATGAAAAATAATAAACCACTTAAATATTTATTATCTCTTTGGTATTATATGTCATTTTTTTGTGATAAACAATTAGAAAATTGTAACAACACCTCCGAATCTAATGAATTAATAACTTTGCAAGATTTTTTTCGAATAAATGTAATAGAACCATCGAATATTTATCAACATATTAAAGATAATGATATATTAGAGATTGTTTATCATAATATTATTCCAAAAATTAAGGAAAAAGTTCAAAATTGTTTTATTGTTCCCTTACCCTTAAGTGAAATAGATATTTGGTGGACAGATTATGCCCCAAATTATTTAGAAAAATTCTATGGTGGAAATGTTCTTGATAATTCTTATTTATATTTTATTATCAAAATGAATAAAGATTTAACTTTAAATTTAGATGAAAAAATAGAAATTTATCATAATTTAACTTTATCAGAAAGTCAACTTGTTTATGATATATTTAGAGAACATTTGCCATATAATTTTTCCTGGAATGGAGAAGTGAGTCAGCTAATGTATATAAATTATTTAAGATCTATTAATTCATTATTAGATATGAAAATTAAAAACTCAAGTATTTACCCAACTATCGAAATATTTATCGAAGCAGTACTAGAAAAAAAATTAGATGATACTTATAAAATTAATACATTTAATGATAATCCTTACGAATTATCATCTGATTTTAAAATTATTTGGGATGAAATTAATAGTTGTTCAAGTGTATTTGATCATGGTTATAGTTTATCAAAAGATAATAATACTTTTATTATTGATTTTACACTTTATTCTATTCAGAAACTAGAAATTATAAAGAAAATTAAAGAGATTAAAAAAATAACATTTGAAAACTTTGTCTTAAATGTTGTTGATATTTCGGGCGTATTAACATATGATGAAGATGAAGAGATTAATATTAATTGTTAGTCAATCGCCAAAAAACTTGAACATGATATACATCCGGTACACTCATCTTAGGATTTTCATACCAAACAAACTCAAAATCTCTATGTTTCAATAGTTCATACAGCGAATTTTCTATATCCAAATTAATATTATCATCTGATATATCTTGATAGGTATACCACATGACATAATGATTGGTTTCACATGGAACATTATAAGCATATTCATTTTGTAAAAATCTTTTTTCTCTAATATTTTCCAATAAAATTTTAGATTCTATTCTACTAGTCTTTCGATTTATTTTACTTGGAAATTTAAAGTATCTGATTAATATTTGATCTTTAATTGAATAATAAAATTTATCAAATTTAATATAATCTTGTTCTTTCTTATCGACTACTACTTGTAAGGGTCTTATCTGGTCTCCAGATGGTATCCAACCTAGTCTTCTATTTAATATATTTAAATTGTCTATTTCTGGTGATATTCTCATAAAATATACTTAATTACTTTTAATTATAAATATATCAATTTTTATTTAATAATTATATTAAATGTCTAATTTGTTTCTAAAATAATTACTTTTTAAGAATATGTTGAAATCATTATACCCCCATTTGATTCTTTTATTAATTTTATTTAAAAAATGTTCACTAAGAAATCTACCATAACCAGGTAATTCGTTATCAACAAAATAAATAATAAATTCAAAATCTTTAGATTTAGAACTAGAAAGTAAATATGATAAACTATCATCCTTAATTAACTTGTGACCATGTAGATATTTTAAAAAATTTATATCTTTGTAATCATTTAAAAGTTCACTCTTAAAATTTAAATTAATATCATACTTTTCAAAAATATACTTGAAACAATCAAAATGTCCATTTTTTATACACGCATAACATATATTTTTTAACATTGGTTCAAAATATTTCTTTCTAAAATCATTAGAACTATTATTTAATAAAATTTTAGCAGCTAAATCTTTCTCTGCAAATAAATTTTTGGATAGGATATATTTAAGACAATCTAATCTATTGTTTTTTGCAGCAACTTCTCCTGAATTATAAATAAAAGGACAATTGTTTTTCTCTAAATAATATAAACATTCCATCCTATTATATTTAATTGCAGCATGTGAGGCACTTTCTTTGCACTCGCATCCATTACAATGCGCATACTCGAGACATTTCAACTCGCCTGATTGTGCTGCGTATTTACATGTCCGCCAATCCCAACTACAACCATTTTGGTGTAAAAATTTTAATACCTCGAGATTGCCATAACTGGCCGCATACTTACATGTTGTAGAATCCCATTTCATTTCTACACCTAATAAATTATATAAATATCTAATACATTCCAAACTGTTATTAATAGCTGCTATATTAGACAGATGATTTATTATTTGACCGTCGTGCCAACCATACTTATTTTGATAACCCCATTCTAACCATTTAACTAAATTTAGTTCTACACTTCTTACACAAAGATCGAAATATCTAGGTTTGTGGTTTCTAGTTATCAAATAATATTTATTCTTATTGATAGAATCATTTATATCTATCATAAATTTTGGTAAATTAACAATATCTTTATACTCATTATCTAAATTATATATTTCATCTGTTGGTAAAGTATTATTTAGAATAAATTGGTTTAATTCAGGTAGCTCTAGAAATAAAGATAACTTTATTAACTTATTTATATTAGAAGGTTTTATAATTCTTTTATTAAAGTCATCTGCTTCTTCTAAAGATAAATTAATTTCATCTGGAATTAGACAATCATCAGTATATTTTAATTTGCTATTTAAGTTTATTAAATTTAATTCACTGAGTTTCATTTGTTTATATATATATAATAACTTATTTTTAAATATATTAAAAAACGTGTTAACTAGTTATTAAAGACAATTCCATCCTTCGCATGGCGCCCATCTATTATTAATAAGCTGACTACCTGGTTTATTACATTTTTCATTATCTATACAAGGAATACGAATATCGCTAATACGTTTATTATGTTGTATAACCATGTTAGAAACATTTGAGTTTTTTAAAGTTATATATTTTTTCTTATATTTATAATATTTAATTTTGTATAAATCATCCGAATTCATTTATATAATATATTATATAAATTATTAAATTATTACTTTATCTGAATTTCAAACTACTCATAAAAAAAATATCGTTCAATCTAATGTCAAAAAAACTTATTATTGTTAGACATGGCGAAAGTCTATGGAATTATCAAAATAAATTTACTGGTTGGGCAAATATTGGACTAACCGAATTAGGGAAAAGACAAGCTATAAATAGTGGCGAGATTTTATTAAGAAATAATATGATACCTACTATTAGTTATACTTCGGGATTAAAAAGAAGTATTAATACCAATCAGTTAATACTTGATCAAATAAATACAAATAATATGATACCTGTTATAAAATCTTGGAGACTAAATGAAAAACATTATGGTAAATTAACAGGATACGTTAGAGACTTGGATATTAAATGGAAAGGATCATACTTTGAAACTCCACCTATAGTGAATAGTATCAAAGATATTGAAATTATAAAATACGCCGACTATAATCCAGAATATGGTGAATCTTATTATATGACTTTCTTAAGAGTACAACCATTTTGGAATAAAATTCAAAAAGAAATATATAATAATAAAATCCCACTGGTGTGTGGACATAAAAATTCCTTAAAAGTTTTAATGCAACATATAGAAAAAAGTAATTTCGAATTAATTAACGATATGGATGTTCCAAATGCTGAACCAATAATATATTTTTTTGATGATAATATGAATTTTGTCAGCAAAAAATATTTAAAATAAGGGACCTCTTTTAAGACATTTTAAATGACTATAATATGGCTCTTTAACTTTTGGTCTAACACCCAATGGAACAACTCTTTTTAGTACATTAATTTTCTTGGTAACTTTGTTGATAAATAATCTTATATCTTGTATATTATTTAAAACTTTAATTTATATTAATGTAATGAATTATAATAATTTTTTTAGCATAGGGAAAATATTTGCAAAACAACAATCTTATATTAATATTTTCAATGTAATTAAATCAGAAGGACCTTTATATTTTACTTTACTTTGGGTAGCTTATCAATCATATCTTAAAAGTAAAGATTATATTATGAAAAATACTTTTAAATTAATCAGACAAATACCATTAGTTAACAATGAAATAGAAAAGATAAAAGATACTATGAATAATACATTTGAAAAATGTCAATCTAAAATTTTAACATTACCTTCTCATGGGATGACATCAGATAACATTTTTGAAATTATTAATAAATTACCAAAAAGTAAACATGACTGGAAAAAAGGATTAATATCTGGAACTGTTTATGATGCAAATTTTGACCTTACTGAATTAGTAAATAAAGTAATTAATATGTTTCAATGGACAAATCCATTACATGCAGATTTATTTCCACAAATTAGAGAAATGGAAGCAAGTATTGTTTCGTTTTGTTTAGATCTATATAATGGTGATGATAATGCATGTGGGACTGTAACTACAGGTGGTACCGAAAGTATTATATTGGCATGTAAAGCCCATCGAGATTATTATAAAAAGCATAGAAATATTAGTTCACCAGAAATAATTGCACCCTTATCAGTTCATGTTGCTTTTGATAAAGCTTGTCACTACTTGGGAATTAAATTAATTAAAGTTCCAGTATATGAGGATGGTTTACCAAAAATAGAAGATTTCGTTGATTATATTAATAATAATACTATTATGATGGTAGGGTCAGCACCATCATTTCCTCATGGTGTTATTGATCCTATAAAAGAATTATCTGAATTAGCTATTAAAAATGATATTGGATTACATATGGATGCTTGTTTAGGAGGGTTCGTATTACCTTTTATGAAAGATAATATATATAATTTTAATTTGAAAGGGATAACAAGTATTAGTATTGACACACATAAATATGGATATGGACCGAAAGGTGGTTCAGTAATTCTTTATAATACTAAAGAGTTAGTACATAGTCAGTATAATGTAGCAACTGATTGGCCAGGGGGTATTTATGTATCTCCATCAATCCCAGGAAGTCGAAATGGTTCGATCATAGCAGGAACATGGGCAGCTATGTTATTTAATGGCAAACTTGGGTATACAACCAAAATTATGGAAATATTTAAATTAAGAGATCAAATATTAGAAGATTTAAAAGAAATACCAGAAATTGAAGTGATAGGTGATCCGAAAACTACGGTAATAGCCTTAAAAACAAATAATAATGCAAATACAATTTACTTATTATATCAGTATCTGACAGATCAAGGATGGAGTCTAAATTCTCTACAATTTCCACCATCTTTCCATCTTTGTTTGACTTCTATTCACTGTCAACAATCAGAAGACTTGGGAAAATTATTTATTCAAAAAATAAAAGATGGTATACAACATATCAAGGACAATCCTAATATAAAAGCTTCTGGAATGGCATCAATATATGGAACTTCACAAAGTATTCCCGATAGGAGTATTGTCGAAGAACTTTCATATCATTATCAAGATTTATATTATAAACTAACATAAAAATTTGAAATGTAATATAATTGAAGATAATATCTTCAATTATATGGCTAAAAATACTGGTAATAACACGCGAAATGGTGCGATTAAAGACCGAACACAAATATATAATCCAACAACAAATACCTATCTTAAAAGAGGTCCAGATGGTAAATTTATGAGTGGAAAGGCAACACCATATAAAGGTGTTACTAATGAACAAAAAAAGAAAAGTAATTAAGTTACTTTATTTTTTTAAATTTTCGAATAATTTTATTATTTTATATTTACGGTATATATATGATTCCTTACTATCTTCTTCTACTGTTTCTTCTGATGTATCTGCTGCTGCTGTATCTGCTATTGCTATTTCGTCCCTAATTTTCCCAGCTTTAGCTGCAGCTTCTATTGCGGAATCTCCGACTTGTTTCATAACATGTCCTTCTCCCTCTCGTTTTAGTCTTTCTTTGTTTGCTTTTTCTATATTTATTCGAGATTGAATAAATGCACTTTCTTTATCCGAGTCAATAGTTTCTTTTTGAAGATTATTTATTTTTCCAACCTCTTCAGACTTATTGTTAATTCTTATAATATTATTTGCTTTTTCTTGTTCAAATTTCATCTTTAGGTTAATAATTTCTTCTTGTTTCATTTTTTCTAATATTTTCTTTTCTTCTTGACACTTGGTAATTTCATTTAATTTTTCCGTCTTATGAATTTCTCTTTCTTGTATCGCTTCTTCTTTATACTTATTAATTTCATTTAATTTTTCAGTCTCATAAATTACTTTTTCTTGGTTATAGATTAGCTTTAATTTATCAATCTCATTTTGTTTATTTTGTTCATAAGCTATCCCTAATTTATTAATTTCATCTTGTTTTTCTTGTTTAGATTTTATTTTTAATTCAGTAATAATCTTATCTTTCTCTTGTCCAATCTGAATTATTTCATCTTCTTTATCTTCTTTATCTTGTTTAGATTTTATTTTTAATTCAGCAATAATCTTATCTTTCTCTTGTCCAATCTGAATTATTTCATCTTCTTTATCTTTCTTAAATAGTTCTTTTAATTCAGATTCTATTTCTTGTTTCATTATTAATTTTATTTTTTCTTTTTTGTTGTTAAAGAGTTCTTCGCATACAATATTTTCCCCATCTTTTTTAATTCGTTCTATTGTATCTAATCTTGATTGGTCTTTGTTTTTTTTTAAAATTTCATCAGAATTATTACCTAATTTATCTATTTCTATAAAATAGTTTTTAGCTTCATATAATTCTTTAATAAGTATCTCAAATCCTTTTAGTGGGGATTTTAATAATTCATTATAATTTTGTTTAGTATAACCTATTTCTTTGAAAGTATTTTGTTCTAAATCCCATTGCCAATCTTTTGGTTTTGAAAATACTGGTTTTACTTTTTTTGATGATGATTTGACAAAAACTGTACCAATTATATCTTGACTATACGAATTTCCATTATTATTATACTTTTTTTCAGATAAGTCTGAAAGAAGAATATCTTTTTTGTTAAAGATTCCGTTTTCACTAATTTTATTTATATCTATCACATATCCTTTATTATCGAAATCAATATATTTTAAATTTTTTATGACCTCTTTATATCTTTGACTACGTAAAGCTTTTCTCAAAGTTGCAATACTAATACCATTTAATTTTCTATCTTTTATAGAAAAAGGTTGAGTTGTATTATCTTTATCTCTTGCAATTAAAATCAATAATTTAGAATTTAATAAAATAAGTGGTTTTTCTTTTGGAAATTTATTTTCTTTTTGTGTTTTAGGATCAACTTCAATAGTAAATAACCATTCATTGTATGTTTTATTTATGCCTTTCTTTATAGTATCTAAAATTTGTTCTGGAGATAATTTTAAATAATCATTAATTATTTTTCTTATATTAATTATTTCAGTATCATTTGGTGGTATTTCATTAGCCAAATGTGTGCCAGAGTTATTTCTTATTGTAAATAAGGCAGTTATAAAACTCTCTTTAACAGTTGCTTCTTCATTTATATATTGAAATGGTCCACCATTACCATAAGGTTTACCTGATAATATTTTTAAAGTATTAAAGAATGGATTAGAATCTGAAAAAAAGAAAGATTCATCTATATTTCTAATTTTTAATTTCTCAGTTATAAATTGTTCCATTTTCTTTCTATTTGCTAAAGTCAAAAATAAATATTGCCATGGTAGATCTTGATATTTTATAAAACCATTATTTAGATTTTCGCCTTTTTTACAAACTTTTAAGATCTCAATTATGTCATATTTTAATGAATTATATTTAGATTCAAAAGTTCCTTCTTTTAACTTTAAATTATTAATTTGGTCAAAAAAGTTTTTTTCACATATATTTATTTCTCTTTTAGGAACATATATTTCAAACATTTTATCAAGCTCTTCACTAATTAATTCTATATATTTAGATTCAGAAGTAGAAGTAGAATTTGTTCCACCTTTAATGTTATTTGTTAATTTTAAATATTTTTGTTTATATTTTATATATTTTATTTTATAATTATTATTACTCATTATATATGTATATTAAAAAATTATTTAGAAAGTCGCGATAAATTTGATATTATTCTTATTTTTTCTTCATATATTCTTTCTTCTTCAGTCTTTTTCCTTTTAGGTAGTATTAGGGGTTTTTCTTCTTTTTTACAATTACCTTCATTACAAAAACTATTTTTCGGACAGTCTTCTTTTATCTTGCATAATTTGCCATCTCCGGCTGTTCCTTCAATAATCTTTTGAGAAATCCCTAATTTGCCATTCACCGCACTAGTAACACCGTCATTAGGATGTAATTCATTATGGGGTTCTTCTAAATTAGACTTGTTACCACCTTTATTATTATATAATTTCTTCAAAAGATCTAAATATTTTGTTTTATATTTTAAATATTTAACTTTATAGTTAGTACTTGACATATATATATATATTGATAAAAGTTTTTAATAAAATATTATTTATTAAAAAATTTAAACTTTAATATTAATTTAGAATGATGTAGATTCTGTTAAGTAATCATCAATATTAAAATAATTAGATGAATATTTAGTAGATACCTTTTTGTCACTATCATCCTTTTTCTTGGCATCTTCTACCTTGGTATCTTCGACTTTGGCATCTTCTACTTTGGTATCTTCTACTTTGGTATCTTCTACTTTGGTATCTTCTACTTTGGTATCTTCTACTTTGGTATCTTCTACTTTGGTATCTTCGACTTTGGCATCTTCGACTTTGGCATCTTCTACAACGGTAGCATCTGCTTGGACTGCTTCTACAACTACTTCATTGTTACTAGCATCAACTACTTCATTGTTACTAGCATCAACTACTTTTTTGTCACCTTTTGGGTCAGTACCGCCTATGTGTGTACTGCTTAATAATTCTAAATACTTTGTTTTGTATTTTAAATACTTGGCATGATAATTGATATCAGACATTTCTATATATTAAATGATAAAAAATTTAAACATTTTTAAATATTAATTTTCAAATACAGTTTCTGTTAAATAATCATTAATATCAAAATTCTTTCCTACCAAATACTTATTCTTCGTAGCAGCTTTCTTCACAGCCTCCACAGCATCAGCCACAGCAGCAGCCACAGCCTTATCCACAGCTTCACTTTCATTGATCACTTTCGTAAAGGCTTCTCGTGCTTTTGTCATGGATACGTCCCATTTTTTCTTCTCCTCAGCTTTCGTCTTAACTAAATCATCTTTCGCCTTAACTAACGCCTTTTCCGCTGCATCTAACGGAGTTTCCGCTTGAGTTTCCTTATCTGGTGTGGTGCCTTCTTTACTCGAAGCCTCAAGTGCGCTTATATAATCTTTGTTCGCTGTATAAAGGCTCTTAAACCCATCAACCTCATCCTCACCCTTTTTCCCTTTATGTTTTTTATATAGATCCATTTCTTGCTTTAATATACCATTAAATTCACTTTCGAACTTTTGTTGGGCGCTTTCATCACTACGCATCTTTGTTTTCAAACTTGCTAAAGCACTATCGTTCAGCTCTGTTAATTTACGAATTACATTTGCATATTCCGTTTTGTTTTGCATCAATTCTTTATTTTTAGATTCAACGGCTTCTGAGTTTCCCTCTTTTTCCGATTTTATAATATCTTTGTTTAGTTTATCTAGATTTTCCTTTTGCTTTTTTAATAAATTACTCATATCTTCTTTTTGCTTGGCATCAATCGTATCATATTTCTTATTTCTTTCTTTTACTCGATCTTGTTTTTCTCTTAAAAAATTCATACGTCTCGTAGATTGGTCCCTTAATATCGCATCTTCTTTTTTGTGTGTATCAAATAGTTCGTCAGCCATTATTTGTCGAAACTCTTTAACTTGTGGATTCGTTGCGCTGTCAATATCATTTTCCGACTTTGATTTCTCATCCCGTTGACTCTTTTTAAGTCTAGTTGTTTTTTCCTCTATATCATCTCTTAGTGTTTTTCTTGCTGCTTCCATGTCATGCATCATCCTTTTATTTCTTTTTATAAGCTGTTCATAATCTTCTTGTGCTACTTGATCTGCCAATCTAGCGATCTCTTCCTCCTCTTTTTTAGCGACATCTTGATCTTTATTAGCAAGAGTAAAGTTAGTATATGCCATCATTGAAGCATTTTTTTTTTCAGATGGTAATTCAGTCATTACAGGTGTATTTTGAACGCTTTTGTTTTCCTTGCACTTGGTTGCTATACACTCCTCTTCGGCTGCACACTCGGTTTTGGTACTACATGTTTTCTCTTCACTATCTTTGGCCACAGTACTACCCTTCTTAGCCCCGCCAGTATTATTCATTAAGTTAACGTATTTTGTTTTATATTTTATATACTTGGTATGATAATCTATATCAGACATATAATATGAATGATAAAATAAAATAAAATTTTTAAATATTATATTATTCTATTATTTATTTAGATGAGAGGTTTAAATTATTAGTTAACTTTATTATATACTGTTTATACTTTGTTCTAAATCACGGTGATTTGTAAATATATTATATAAAATTTTGAATGGAATATTTCATATTAGTATTCATTGGATTACTTCCCTTTTTATCAGATACTGTAGTTACTGGTGACTTATTTACTGGTATTGTAGTTGCTGGTACTGGTGTTACTGGGGCAGTAGTTGCTGGTACTGGTGTTACTGGGGCAGTAGTTGCTGGTACTGGTGTTACTGGGGCAGTAGTTGCTGGTACTGGTGTTACTGGGGCAGTAGTTGCTGGTACTGGTGTTACTGGGACAGTAGTTGCTGGTACTGGTGTTACTGGGGCAGTAGTTGCTGACACTGGTGTTACTGGGACAGTAGTTGCTGACACTGGTGTTACTGGCACTGGTGTTACTGGTACAGTAGTTGCTGGTGCTGTAGTTGCTGGTACAGTAGTTACTGATAATAATTTATCTTTCTTTGCTTCTTCGGGAAATTTATCTTCTGGTTTAATTGATGCCAAGTCTGTTGTTAACACTTCATTAAACATTGTTTTCAATAAACTTAATGTATCTTTCAGAGTATTTTTTACTAATGTATCATCACCGAAAGGTTCGTTTTCAAATGTTTTACTATCTTTTTTTAAGATAACTTCGAGAGGAGATAATGGATGTCCTATAAAATCACCATTGGGTGTTCTATATTTACTATCTTTTATTATATTAAAATAAATATCGGTATCATAATAATAACTTTTATATCTATCATAACTTAAAGAGTTAAACCATTTTATCATACCCTTTTTTAAATTAACCTTAGAAACCGAAAATTCAAAGGGAGTTCTAACTCCTTGTATATTTTTAAGAATGTATATAAATTCTACATCTTGTGCATGTCTTGATATAACTCTCAAATCATAAGGTCTAATAGCACATTTTGTTTTACTTTTTTTACCATCTTTAGCAGGCTCTTTCACTGTAAAAGTAGCATTTTCAAAAATCGACACTACATACTCGATAATATCATTAATACCATCTTCTAATTTTAAATTAGGATATTTCTTAATGTCTTTACTAGTAAATTTAACATTAACTGGTTCAATATTAGAACCACCTATTTTTTGTAAATTTAGATATTTTTTCTTATATTTTCCATATAATTTTTTAAAATCTTTATTATCACCAGGATTAACATTTCTAAAATTCATTTATATAACAATATATAAAATATATTTATAATTCACTATTAATTATTACCAATCTTCTCTAATACATTATTATATAAATACTCTAGAACCGTTTAATTATACTACTTTATAGATTTATCTTTCACTTTTCAAATAATGCAATATTTTTCTATTAACTTTGGATACTTGTTTACATATTATGGAAATTATAAATATATTTTATAAATAAAAATTTCTAAATGAGTTATAATGTCAAACTTAATAACATATAATTATACTGGTAGTGTACAAACATTTGTAACTTCATCTACAACCACAGAAATAAATGTAGAATTATATGGAGCTGAAGGAGGAGGGAACACAGGCGATCCAGATACATCTGGAGGATTAGGTGGAAAAATAACTGGAACTTTATCTGTTACCGGCGGAACTACTTTTTATTTATATGTCGGAGGTATGGGGACAAATACACAATTTAATGATACAAGTGATATTAATTATGCTGGCGGATATAATGGTGGCGGTACTGGAGGTAAAGATACTGATCCTACAGTAACTAATAATATTAATGGAGCTGGAGGTGGTGGCGGGACCGATATAAGAACTAGTACTGACTTGAATACTAGAATTATTGTCGCCGGTGGAGGAGGTGGCAGTGGATATGCAGGTAATGGTGGAAATGGAGGAGGTACAATAGGTACTAATGGTAGTACAAGTATTACTAGGCCTAGTCTTGGAGCTGGAGGTGGAGGTGGCACTGATACAACCGGAGGAGACGTATCTAATAATAGAGGATCGGGTGATGGTGTTCTTGGGAGTGGAGGTAATGCAACTGTTTCATATGCATATGGTTCGGGAGGAGGAGGTGGAGGATATTATGGAGGAGCAGCAGGAACTTCAACTGCAAATAATCCAGATGGATGGTCTGCAGGAGGAGGTGGTGGGTCTTCGTGGGTTGGGTCTTATTTAAAACCAGGCACAAGTGCTACTCATACACAAGGAAATAATAATGGAAATGGAAAGATAATTATCACTTATGATGATGATGAAGCTGATATAAGTTCTGTATCTTGGTCGGTAATTAATTCCAAAGTATCAGTTGAATTTAGTGAAGCTGTTTATCCAAGTAGTACTAGTCAAACATCTGATTTGTCAAATTTAAATTTTAATTTATCAATATCTGGAGGAGTTGCAACTATAGCTTCAACGCCAACAAGTACTATCGTATCAAATAGTAATAAAACATTTGATTTAGATATTGATATATCTGGAATACCAGATGGAAGCGAAGTACTTACTATAAATCCTTCTGCTAGTAATAGTATTTATAACTCAAGTGGAAATAAGTCATCTACTTCTCAAACTAATAATACAATTTATTTAATCGAAAGAGTGTTGCCATATATCACATCCACTACTATAAATGATTATTCTCATGTTATAGTTACTTTTAACGAACCAGTTTATCCAAGTAGCACTAGTCAAATATATGACTTGTCTAGTTCTAATTTTACTCTTGCACTAACCGGAGGAAATGCTATTACTTTATCATCAGTTCCAACATCATGTTCTAATAGTAATGATACTGTTTTCACATTGGGATTAGGGTTTAATTCAACTGAGTCTGATGGAACTGAAGTAATTACTGTCACGCCAGCGAATAACTCATCGATTTTTGATATTTATGGTAATGCATCAAGTATTGTACAAAGTAATAATACTATAACATTGGGAGACAGTATTGGACCTATTATAACTGATGTTTCAATGTCTACCGATAATTCAAATATTATTGTTACATTTAATGAAAATATTTTCAATGCAAGTACCGGTTCTGGAAGTTTAGAAATTAATGATTTTACTATAACATTAACCGGTGGTATTGCAACCTTGAGTTCGGTAGATTCCATTAGTACTACTAATAATGTTTCAACAATTGGAGTTGTTATTTCAAATATTGCTAATGGGTTGGAATTAATTACTATTGTACCTTCTAGTAGTAATACAATATATGATTCTTCTGGGAATGCAGCAAGTGTATCTCAAAATAATAATACTATTTACCTTGTTGATAAAACACCTCCTATTATAACATCTACAAGTTTAGCTAGTGATAATTCTACTATTAGTGTTACTATTAATGAAGCTGTCAATAATAGTATTAATGGTGGTAGTTTAACTGTTAATAACTTTGATTTATCAGCATCGGGTGGAACTGCAACGGTAAATTCTATACCTTCATCTATTAATAAATCTTCAAATGTATATACTCTTGGGATAGATTTAAGTAATACAATTCCAAATGGGTCGGAGATATTAACAGTCAATCCAAACTCCATCTATGATATATATGGTAATCAAATGACTGGGTCACAATCAAATAATACAGTATCACTTAATAATAAAGTACTGCCATACATAAAAAATATAGCAATATCAAGTACAAATGATTCTGTTGATGTTTCCTTTAATACAACTGTATATAGTGGTATTTCACAATCAGGACCTTTAACAGTTAATGATTTTTCATTAACTACTAGCGGTGGCGTAGCAACTGTTACCTCTACACCAACAAGTATATCTTCATCTGGTTTAATTTATACACTTGGATTTAATTTATCTGGAAATCCATCAGGAGATGAATTATTCAAAGTGTCACCAGTGATTAATTCAATATATGATGCTGACGGTAATATATCAGCAATTAATCAAAGTAATAATACTATTTATTTAAATGCACCAAGAATATCTGGTATTTCATTAAACTATGATAATACTATAGTGACCGTTAATTTTAATGTTAATGTATTTAATACAGATAGTGGTTCAGGTAATTTAGAAAATACAGATTTTAGAGTTGTCATTCTTTCTGGAGTAGCATACTTATCTTCTCAGACACCAAAATCAATTTCTGGATCAGGATCAACTTATAATCTAGAACTTGCTAATTTAATAGGAATACCTAACGGGCAAGAGTATATTACAGTTACCCCAGTGAATAATACATCCATTTATGATTCAGGTGGAAACTCGTTATCTACAAATCAACAAAATAATAGTATTTATTTAAATGAAAAGATTATTCCATATATTACAAATACGATACTACAAAATGATAATAGTTCAATTAATGTTACTTTTAGCGAAGTAGTGTATGACACAAGTAACGGTGCAGGTATATTAGAAAAAGATGATTTTGAACTTGCTATAAATGGCGGTGTAGCAACAGTAAATTCCACTCCAACAAATATATCAACATCAGATAATATAACATTTACATTAAATTTAGATATATCTGGTATTCCAAATGGTTCTGAAATATTAAAGGTTACGCCAACTGTAAATTCAATATACGATAATAGCGGCAATGTTACTACAATCACACAAACAAATAATACTGTAACTTTAAATGAGAAGATTGTTCCAATAATTACAAATATTGTTATAAACAATGATAATTCGATAATTATAATAACTTTTAATGAAAAAGTTTTTAATTCATCATCTGGAACAGGAAATTTAGATGTTAGTGATTTTAGATTGAGTTGTTCAGTTAGTGGAATTTTATCTAGTACTACACCATCTTCTATTTTACAATCAGGGAATAAATACTCATTAGGTATAACACTTGCATCTTTACCAACCGGTCAAGAAATTATAACTGTTCAACCCTATAGTAATAGTTCCATATATGATTCAGCCGGCAATGCAGCATCTACCACACAATCTAACAATACTATACACTTGAGAGAACAATCAGCACCTATTATTAATAATGTATCTATTAATTCTGATAATAGTTTAATAACAGTTACATTTAATGAGAAAGTATATAATACTGATGCTGGAAGTGGAAAGTTAGAAACAAATGACTTTATTTTAAGTATAACTAATGGATATAGTAGCTTAGCATATGATTATCCATATAGTATTACCGCCCAATCAGACCTTAGTAGTTATATTTTAGGTATTCCATTAATTGACAAGTGTGATGGAAATGAAATTTTAACAGTAAACCCTAGAACAATAACTTCAATATATGATGGTTCGGGTAATGCATCAAGTGTGTCTCAATATAGTAATACCGTTACTTTAAATCATACGTTAGGTCCAATTATAACAGGCATTGCTATCTCATCAGATTATCAATATATCACAGTTGATTTTAGTGAGAATGTGTATGCTGATTATTCATCTGGTACAAATATAGCTTCTGGTAGTTTAGATGTTAATGATTTTAAATTCTCTTTATATAATGGTACTGCAAGTTTATCATCAACAATTCCGCTTGATATATCAAATTCTGGGTTTACTTATACATTAGGAATATCCATATCGGGAACAATAGATGGAAATGAACAATTAACAGTTTATCCAAATATTGATTCTATTTATGATTCGTCTGGTAATGTTTCAGTAATATCCAATCAAGTAAATAATATTATTACATTAACTGAAAATATAGTTCCAATAATAATTAGTTCAATAGTTAATAATAATAATTCAATAATTAGTATTACATTATCTGAAGAAGTTTATGATACTTCAAATGGTAATGGAAATTTAGAAACAAGTGATTTTAGTTTAATTATAACAGGCGGGACAGCTACTTTAACATCATCTACTCCTACAAGTATATCTTCATCAAGTAATACCTATTATCTTGGATTCACTTTAATTGGAATACCAAATGGCAAGGAGATAATTACAATATCACCAACAAATAATTCAATTTTTGATATAAATGGAAATATTTTATCTACAAGTCAATCAAATAATACTGTAACCTTAAATAAGAAAACTTTACCTGAAATTAATAATATATCTATTAGTTCTGATAACAAAAATATAATTATAAATTTTAGTGAAGAAGTCTATACTAGTATTAATATGATTGGAGAATTAAGACGAGATAATTTTGAAATATCTTTATCTGGAGGTTCCGCTACATTGACTTCTTCGACACCGTTAAGTATTTATAGAGTTAATCCCTACTATTTAGGAATCAATATTATTGGAACACCAGATGGTAATGAAACTCTGTCAGTGGTACCTATTGGTATATATGATTCGGAAGGAAATTCAATTAGCACAGTACAAAGTAATAATGTAAATATTATTGAAAAGGTAAATCCTTATATAACTTCAACAACTATATCAAATGATAATAAAATATTAACTGTTACCTTCAGTGAATTAGTTTATAGTAATTCCACTGCTACAGAATCATTAATTATTAATAGTTTTTCACTATACACCAACTCTAATCGAGGCGTTCTAAAATCTTTAAATCCAATGTCAGTAACTCAATCTAATTTATCTTATTTATTAGAATTAGATCTAGGAGCCACTCCTAAATTAAACGATTATATAAGTGTTAATTTAGCAGAAAATAGTATTTACGATTCATCAGGAAATATTGCAAGTAGTACTCAATCAAATAATATAGTACTATTTAATACAATGTTACTACAAGATGAAAAACTGTTAACAGTCATAAAAAGTCAATCTATAATTAAGAAAAAGAAAATTATTGGTAATAGTGCTAAATCAAAATATTCTACTTCTGGTGTAAGTACTGCTGCTCCAGTAAATAATTAACAAAAAATATTGATAAATGATTCTATTAAATTACATATAGTATGTTAATGGAACCAGTAAGAAGATTCGTAGATTCCGATAATTCATGTCTTTTTTCGTCTATCGGTTATTTGGTAGATAGTAAGAATTTCAGTGAATCCACAAAGTACCAATATAGACAACTTTTAGTTAATTATTTAGAAGATGATAATATTGAAGAAGAAATGTTAGACCTTCCAAAAGAAGATTATATTGAAAATATTCAAAATCCTGCAACGTGGGGAGGAGCAATTGAACTTAAATTATTTAGTGACATGTTACAGACTGAAATTGCAAGTATTGATGTTCAATCAAATAGAGTAGATATATTTGGTCAGGATAAAAACTATCCTCAACGAATGTATGTATTATATAATGGAGTTCATTATGACCCTCTAGTAATGGCACATACAGAAGATTCTAAAGATGATATTACTAATTTTGCATCGGATGATAATGAAACATTAATTTCATTACAATCATATGTTAAAAATTTTAAAGATGTCGGAGACTTTGTAGATTTAGCAAATATGAATAGTTTTGAATGTGATAATTGTAAAACAATGTTTGAAAATCAAGAAGATGCTTATAATCACGCTAATAATTACGAACATTGGAATTTTAATGAAATTTAAAATTAAATCTTAAAAATCTATTTTTCTTTAAAAACTATATTTCTTAAAAATCTATTTTTCTTTAAAAACTATATGATCTATCTTATCTTGAAGTGATAAAAATCTATATAAAGCACCTGATACCAACGTAAAGATCATGATACATATATAACTAATCTCAATTTCAAAATCTAAAATTTTTATTATTCCACTAATATCTCTAACTTCTAATCTTTGTCTAATTGCATACGATACGTAATTATAAAAAAAACTTGCAAATATAAATATTATTAGATATTTAAACATTCTCAAAGTTAATATTTTTTGAATAATTTCAACCATTTATATATAATATTACATTTTTTTTATGATATAAACTTATATTTATAATTTCAAAAAATATGATTTTGTATTTATTCTAAAGAATTCATATAAATTAACATATCAATTAATCTACATGAATAACCATACTCGTTATCATACCAAGCAACAATTTTAAAGAAATTATTATTTAATTGAATACCTGCTTTTTTATCTACAATACAACTAAAACGGTTTCCAATCACATCACTGCTAACGATTGGATCTTCTGTTACCATAATAGTCTTATTTAAATTATTTTTATTAATAATATCCATAATTTCATCATAACTTGTACTCTTATTAACTCTAACAGTTAAATCAATTAAGGAACCATTAATTATTGGTATACGATATGCTAAACCGGTTATCTTTCCTTCTAATTCTGGTAATACTTGAGCGACGGCTTTAGCTGCACCAGTTGATGTAGGAATAATATTATTAAGTGTAGAACGTCCTAATCTCCAATCCTTTTTTGAAGTACCATCTACTATATTTTGACTAGCGGTAGATGAATGAACTGATGATACTAATGCTTCTTCAACAATAAAATTATCATGAATTATTTTGATTAACGGTGTCAAACAATTAGTTGTACAAGAAGCGTTAGATATAATCTTCATATCTTTTTGATACAATTCGTGATTACATCCATAAACAAATGTGGGACAATCAGATGGAGCTGAAATTATTACTTTTTTAGCTCCAGACTTTATATGATACATTGCTTTATCTATTGTACAATATGCACCCGAAGATTCAATAATATAGTTAGCATTAATTGTTTCCCAATTTATTTGAGATACATCATACTCTCTAATCAATAATATTTTATTACCATTTAATTCTATATAGGATTTACCATCTTCAATTATATGTTTAATATTGTTTTTTCCTAAAGTTTGATAAACAGAATCATATTTTAACATATAAATTATATGTTCAATCGTAGTTGATGGACTATTTATGGCTACTACATTTATATCAATACCATTTAATCTACACTCTTCTATAATTTTTAAACATATTTTCCCAATTCTACCAAAACCATTAATTGCAACATTAAGTTTCATATTAATTGTTTTAGATTATTTTAACTCAATAAGTATAATTTTTTGAGATTAACATGATATAACTATAATTATTTTAAATAAGATACCTAAATATTAATTAATATAAAAACGAATAATAATATAAAAATAATTTAAGAAATTTTTAAAATTATGTATATTATAATATATGTCTACAGTTAAATTAACTAATATTAATAAAAACTATGAAAACAAAATAGGTGGGGCCGCGGCAACCAAAAACAACACTGAAAAATCGGAGGCACCAGTAGTAGTAGTACCACCTGCGCCAAATCTATTGCCACTTCAATCATATTTAAAAATCGATGGTACATCTATTATATTAAAATTTGATCAAACATTGGTTGGAGCAAATTTGCCAAACAAGGCTAATTTTGAAGTTATTTCTAAAAATCAAGCTGCCGGTACTACATATAATTATAAAATTACAGACATTAAAATGAATGTAGAAAGCACCGAAAATAACCCAAATGGTCAAGAAGTTGTTCTAACCCTGGATAATCCTATTGCTGATCCAGCCGCAAAAATAACTATAATATATACCGATAGTTCAAGTGACAAAGATCCTAAAGGTTTTATTAATCTGGCTGCAAAAAAGGATGATTATTTAAAGTCAAAAACGAGTAATTTTACCGAAAACGTATTAAATTCTTGGAATAAAAATCCTGAGATTCTAATGAATGAAATTAAATCTTCACAAATTACAACATCTTCTAGTGGTACTCCATATGAAAAAATATTTAATAGTAAAAAGGTTGTATCAAAGATTAAGGGCGAAGAGTGGAAAGATGATACAACATTTATAGATTATACAAATAATATAGGCAAAGAAGATTTTAATGAAAGAACTGGCAAGATGTTTGATGACACAAAAAATATTTATCAAAAATTTATGGAAACTATTCTTCCAAGATTAAGTACAGTAAAAGATATACCTGAAGGAAGAGGTAAAGTATCACAAGTTGATAAGATCTCATCTAAGATAGCACAAATAAGAAAAGAGGATGATGAATTAACTAAAATCATTAAAGATGTTATTAGTATTTATGGGGCTGATAAACTTCAATCAAGAAAACCTGTACTCAATTTACAATTTGAACTTTATAAACTACAAATAAATGGGTTACGTGTGTTAATTAAGAAATATGTTGATGACTATGATGATCTTCAAGGAAAAATAGATGAATTATTATTAAGAACTCAACAAAAAATTAAGACAATGAATGAAATTATGGTAATGTCTGCTGAAACAAAAGATACTGGAGGAGTAAGAGACCCAAAAGTATTAGATCATTTAAATAATTTCTTGAATGTGTTGGGTAACGATAAATTGGAAAACCAAATGGTTACAATGAGTCAATCTAAAGGTATTAATAATAATATGCAAGGTGGTAGTATTCAACAAGATGAAGACTATAAAATGTATGATTACATTGGACATAAATTTTCTGAACCAGTTACAAATGATCAATTAATAGAATTAGGTATAATAAAGGAAACTAATAATGTACAAGTTGGAGGAAAAGAATATACTCCTAAACAAAGAGAAGCACTACAATATGAAAGATTTATCAATATAGTTGATCAAATGTTTTCTATATTAAAATCTGAAATTATGGTCAAGGTTATGTTTTTAAGTAATTATAAAAATAAATGGAATAAGGGACTAGTAAAATTAGAGGATCCTGATTTAATAGTACTAATTAATAAAATATATAAAAATATGTTTGTAAATATTACTGCTTTGATGGTCCCTGATAAGAACTTTTCGATAACCCCTACAAAAGAGACACCAAGTAAGATGTATAAGTATCTTAACGAGTTATATAATGGAAATTTTTCTAATCTTGATGATCAAATTGCTTCATACACCACCGTATATAATAGTTTTCTTTCATCAGCCACTCAAAGTTCTAATTATACAAATATGTATTTTATTCCTAACTTAATGTCAATGTTTAAAAAACTATTATTATCTCAAAAGGCAACGCAACTAGAATTAATTAATAGTGATACCAAGAATGCAAACGTGTATATAGATAAAACTGATTACCCCGGTATTTCAGGAGATATAAAAGATGGATTTCGTATGAAGTTAGAATTTGTTCTCGAATTGTGTTTGTCCCAATGGAAAGAAATTAAAAATATCTATCATGATAAACCAGGTGGTATAATTCAATCAGCTTTTATTCTAGAGATTAATAATAAATATGCATCACTCCTTGCTGAAACAAAGGTTGTTTATACCTATATTAGAGTTCGTACAGATAAAGGTTCTGCTAACCCAAGATTCGTACTTAATAAAACATCAAGTGAATACGTATCTGAAAAACAAAATATAATGGAGATTATTGCAAAAGAAGTGCCTTATGTAATTCCAGAAGGTGATGATGCCGCTATTCGATTTATAAAAGATACAGATGGTCCAACTGACCCAGATAAATATGGACCAAATACAGGACTAGACCCAAAAGATAAACTTGTTGTAGAAAAGGTTGAAAAATATTACTTTGGTCCTTTTGATGGATTCTATGATAATACTGGTAATAAAGAAATGGGACAAGGTATATTTAAACAAGTAGGTGATAAACTATTAAGAGGTGATACATTTACTATTTTTGGTTATGGTCAATCAGGTAGTGGTAAAACTTCATCATTAATTTATTCTGATTTTGAAGTTCCATCTAAAAGAGATGGTATGGTTATAGAAATGTTAAAAGATGAATCTATAATAGAAAATTATGAAACTTTGGAATTAGAAATGGTTAATATTTATACAAAATTCCCTACCAATATCGATAAAGGAGGAAAAACAAGATGGTTAATTAATGAAATGAATCTAAATCAATATCGTAACCAGGTAGCAGCTAAAAAAGCACCAGCAACAAAATCTAAATACTCATATGGAAAAGGAGCATTTGACAAGGGTCGTGTTTACGAATATGTTGGTTCTAAGGATTATAATGAGGAAGATTTTATGAAATTAAGTGGTTCAGATTGGAAAAACCATGGATTTATTGATGTAACTTCTTTGGAACAAACCGGTGGCGAAGATGCACAGCCCCTAGACCCAGGCGAATCATCCAAAAAAGTTGATTGGTCTAAAGATTATGGATATGAACCTAAGAAAATGATAGATGATAAAGGTGTTCCTGCTACTACTCCAAATAATTTTGCTACACTACCAAAAAACCCTGCAGAAGCAGAAATTGTAAAAGTTGGTGAATTTGCAGGACTTTTAACTTTTAAATATAATAAAAATTTAGGTTCTTGGGTGGATGCGGCTAAAATAGATAAGGAATCAGATATTAAAGATAATGATTATCTTGGCATGATTATTTCGAAGAATTTTGAAGTAGGACGACAAATAGAAGCTACTACTAATAACCCTCAAAGTTCGAGAAGTCATGTTGTTGTCCGAATTACTGGTACTAGAAAGAAAGAACGGCCAAATAAGAATGCTCAAAATTTTAATGTTTTAGTTTGTGATTTAGCTGGTGCAGAGAATAAATTTAGATGTGTTGGTCCAAAAAATGATATTAGTAAGTTTTATAATATATATGTTCCTAAACCAGAGCTTGCTAAAAATCCTGTAGAATTAAAAAAGATGTCTAAGAAAAATGCAAAAGCTCCTTTTTATGATTTATACAAATGTAATGTAGCAAGTATGATGGACCCAAATCTTAAAGGGAATGCTGAACCATTATTAAAAGGCATAACAGATGATATGAGTACTATACTAGCTGAATATAATAATACTCTTGAAAGTAAAACCATCAAATATAAAGATGGTAAAGAAAGCAAGACCCTAGATAAGCTCGAAAAAGGCGTCCTACCTAATCTTAAAGCTGTTTTTGGTGATGAAAAGACGGCACTGAAGAAACTAGAGGATTACTATATAAATGATAAGAACTATAAAATATATAAGGACCCTATGATAAAAAAGGATGACCTTGCAGCAGCAAAGGAGGGTAAATATGCGGCTAATTGTGAGGTAAAAGTTTATGATACCATGAAGTTACCTGGATTTATGAATACCGACCCAACAAATAAAAAAGAGCCGTTCCCAGCACTTGGTCTTGTCGATACCCCTGAAAATGTTGCTTATTACCATCAAGTTCTTGGTTATCCTAATAATACAACATCTCATGATTTTGATTATGAGGGTGTACTTTGGAACAAAAAATTAAAAGGATTCGGTAAAAAATTTATACAAGCAGAAAAATTTAATGATTTCTTCCAACAACTGGTAGATCTTAAGACCAACTTGAACTATGCAGGCAGTGACCCAGCTAAAGGAGGAGGAGTGAACGGTGGTTTTGATTTATTTATTAAACAAGCACTTAGTTATGGAACAGCAATTGGTAAATTTAAAAGAAAAGATGTTGATTCTTATTATAGAGATCCTATTACTAATCAACTCACAGCGAAATACCCAAGTGATTACATTGATGCTATATTAACACCTTCAGATTTTGTTGAGAAATTAGGACTTTTTAATTTGAAAGAAAAGAATATAGCGACATTAGCATATCCCAAAGAGAATGGATGGGTTGGCGATGTCGAAAAGGTTACTATTAAGAAGGAAATAACTAATACGAATGCAACATACGGTAAGTGGGCTAAGGATGCAAAGATATTCCCTTCTATGCCATATACATATACCAAGCCAATAGGTGGTAAAAGTGAACAGAATGGTCCTAATATATATGGTACGGCTCCAGAGAATAATTCATTCGAGGATGGTGCTAATAAAGCTCTATATCCATATGGATTAGCTACAGGGTTTATTGATAAGTTAAATGATGATGCAGATAAAACTAAAATAGAAGTAAATAAAATGAAGGAACAAGAAAAGAAAAAATCGGTTGAAAAATATGTTGAAACACTTGGTGGAAAATACTTAAAAAACTATTTCTCCGCAAGTAACATGGTCAGAACCTATGCACCCGAACCGTTTGACAAGAATGATACACACGGACCTATGAGTGCCAACTTGTTGATATTTAACGGACCATGGCAAGTATTATATGATGAATCATTGAAGAATGATTTTGATGGTATGATTGATGGTTCTCCCATACTTAAAAAGGAACAAAAGAAGAAACTAAAGAAATTGTTTAGAGATTTTGCATCTGTTTTCTTATTCTTGATGGTACATCAACCCGAAGGTACAGGAAATAACGGTTCAAATAATCCATTTGATGGCGACCTAAAGAATAAAACTAATGATTCTTTTTTGGTAAATAATGAATTTACAAAAAACCCAAAAAATGACACGATGATGGGTTTTATGGATGCAATTTTATTTAGTACCACAACTGATACTGAGAGACATCACACTGAAATGAAACTAATTATAAAACGGTTCTGTGATTATATCCATGACTTGGTAGGTATTGAACAATATACAGGCGACGAAGCAATTTTCTTTTATAGTGCACCAACAAAAGAGATTATGATTCAGAAATTTGAACAACAAGCTAAAGATATAATGGCTCATTTAATTATTGGCCGTCTTTATTATAATTGTCAATTGCGTGTCGAAGAAGGTTATTTTATTAATAGAAGTTTATCAGATATGGCAAAATCAATCAAAGATATGATTATTATGGTAAATGAACTGTCACCTGATATGATTTATTGGGATACATTATATCATCCATTATGTTATAATTTAAATATTACAAGTGATAGTGTATATGAAAAACCAACACCACAAGGAGGTGTTCAAAGTGTTATTGTTGATGTAATTAAGAAATTAGCAGGTGTAAATGATAAAGTATTTGTATATGATAAAAATCAATATATGGACGCTATAATTAACAATACAAAACCATTATATTTACCTAATATGAGACATCCGGATAAGATTGATGGTAAACCGATAGCTGGTAAAGATATAGAGGGTAAAGTTATGACTGCCCCAAGTGCTAAAACTGATAGAAAATTTGCATTCATCGTGTTTACTGTTATTAATACAACATTATATGCCAGAGGAGGTAGAGCTGTTAATAATCCACCAACACCGCCATATGTTAATTTATCTGTTATGAAATATTATCGTGCGAATGGATTAAAAGACAAACTAGTTATTGAAATTAAAAGAATAATACTTGAACAACGTAATAATTATCATTATGCACAATTAGAAGATATAAAAGAACAATATATAAAAGTAGAAGATATTACTGCTCAAACAGTTGACTATTATTATAATTTAGTAATGGAAATTTTTGATGCTAATAACTCATCTACTTTACTTGGAACATTAGAAACAACAGAAATGTTACAAAAATTAAACATGAAGTTTATGTGTTATGCTGCACCTGTTAAAGTTGATTTAATTGATGCATTTAGAGAAGATATTGATATGGACACTAGTAATGACGAGGCTGAATACCCAGGTGTTAGGTCAAAATATTCATCAATTACTGTTAGAGATACAAATAATAAATCAAGACTATATGATGTCAATTATAATGTCTAATACAATTAAGACTATAATAATGTCTAATACAATTAAGACTATAATAATGTCAAATAAATTAAGAACTAAAGAACTAAATCATATATATGATTTAGTTCTTTTACTTTTTCAAATTAGTTAATCTTCATAAATATCTAATAATCTAGCAGATGGGTCCGTATACTCGTTGATTTCTTCACCTTCTTTATTCCATTTAGGTAACCAATATTTAGGTAGAATATTATGTCTATTAACACCAAATTTATCAGTAAATATCTTTCTAAAATGATATGCTTCCTTCGTTGAGGGCGTGCAATGCAACCACTCTACTTTAGCCTTATCCATCATATCATTAGTTATATTTTTTTCACAATCATCTTGAATGATTTCATACCAAGATTTATCTTTGGAACTAATACCGTCCGAAAATGCTTCTTTCTTTCTCCATAAAACTTCGTCTGGTAATAAACCAAGACCATCAAACGCTTTTCTTAACCACCATTTTTCAACACCTTTATAATTTGGATGTCTCCATTCTGCTGGTAATTCCCAATACGCTTCGATTACTTCTGGGTCAAGTAACGGAACTCGTCCTTCTAAACCCCAATAGGATATACATCTATCACCTCTTCTACAATCAAAATAATGTATATCTCTAACATACTCTTTCGAAGCACGATCTAACGCTTCAGCATTAGGTGCATACCAATTAAATAGATATGATGAACATACTTCATCTGGTCCTTCACCAACTAAAACTGCTTTACAATCTGTCTTAGTTCCAATATGTTTACAAACCATAAATTGACCAACAGATGCTCTTACTGTTGTAGTATCCCATGTTTCAGTTGCATCAATAACTTGGTCTAATGCTTCTACACCATCTTCTGCAGTAAAATATACCTCACTGTGATGTGAACCAATATGATCAGATACCATTCGAGCATATTTTAAATCAGTACCGTCTTTCATACCACAACAAAATGTTTTAATTGGTTCTCCTAAAATTCTTTGACCAATTGCAGAAACTAAACTAGAATCAACTCCACCTGAAAGTAAGAATGCCAATGGCCTATCCGCATCTAATCGTCTTCTAACCGAATTAATTATAGCATTTCTAATTCTTTCTAAATAATAACTTTCATCTTTGTTAACAATTTGTTTAACATTATATACCCAATTAAAATCATATTTCTTTTGATTTAATGCACCAAATTCATTTAATTCAAAACTAGTAATATATCCTGGAGCGTATTCAATTATAGAATCTGGAAAGTGTTTGGCACCTTTAATTTCAGAAGTAAATATTAATTGTTTAGATTCAGGTGTGGGTTCGTGATAATAAAGAGGTCTAATACCAATTTGATCTCGTCCAACATGAACGTGTCTAAGACTTTTAAGATGATCAAATTCAAGTAGTACAAATGCAAATTCACCTTTAATTTCTTTATCAAATAGTTTGTACCAATCATCAATATTTTCAGAAAATTTTAAATATAACTGTGGAATAGTCATACAATCACTATTTCCATCAATATCAAGGTTATACTTTGAAATCAAATATTTAAAATTATATATTTCTCCATTGCAAACAAATACAATTGTTCGGTCTTTTTCTTGTAATACATATGGTTGATTTGATTTAAATGATGTATCCATCATAGCCAGTCGATGAAACCCAACCCAAGCTTGAGGAAAAGTTTCAAAACATGAATTATCAGGACCTCTATTTTGAAGTTCCCAAAAATCAGCTAAATATTTGGCAATATCCGGTTTATTTTTTACTAGGTTAATTAAAGCCCAAATTCCACACATTAATATATTAAATAAATACTAATTATTTAAATGTTAATCAATATAAAATGTTATTAAATTACAGAGTAAAAAAATATGAATTATGTTTATTAACAGCATACTCGTTTAATTTAACTCTATTATTCTTTAAACACTCATTTTTTATTTTTGCTTTTTTAAAATCAATATTATTTGAACATATGATAAACTTATAAATACTATTTGGAAATATTATTAATTGAGAAGTATATATGTCAACATGAGTAAAAATATCTTTTAATCTCAAATAATTTTCTAAACTATTGCCGTTTTTAACAATTATACCATCTTTTTTTAATTTGGTTTTACATAACTTATAAAAATCTGTTGTATCAAGTGGAGAATTGTTAGTATTATCTTCTGTCAAATCTATTAGAATTAAATCATAAAAATTATTCTTTTGTTTAATTATATTACCATATGCATCACCTAATATAATATTAACTCGATTATCTTTCTTAAAAGTACTTTGATTAAAAAACTTTTTACTAACTTTAATAACATCAGGATCTAATTCTAACATATCTACTTGTTTAATAGATTTATACTTCATTACTTCTCGAAGATTCATACAATCACCTCCTCCTATGATTAATACATTCTTTATTTGATTCAAATAATAACTAGGAAAATGAGTCATAAATTCATGATATTTTTTTTCATGAGATTGACATAATTGTAATTCATCATCCAATACTAAACATCTATCTATATTATACTTGTTTTTTTCAAAATCATATACGTCAATTTGTTGATACATTGAATTTTTACTATATATTTTTTTAGATTTAAAACTATCAAATATATTTACTGAAAAATCTTCTTTAATTGTGTTATTATAACTACAATATAATATTAGGACTAATATAAAGAATACAATATAACTATCTTTCATTTATAATTAAATTGAGAAAATTTAATTATAATAACAACTTATTTCATTTTTTGATCTTCTCTAATTGTTTGTAGACCAATTCCTGAATATTTATTTAATAAATCATCGGCATCTTTATTTTTACTACATAAACTTTTGAATGTAATTTTTTGTAATATTTCAGTTGATTCTAAACTACCTATTAAAGTTGAACAATTGTTCTTTCTTAATAATACTAATAATTCCTTACCTAGTATCACTTTTCTATGGTCTTCGTCTTTTGATTTATATTTTTTTATGATATCATTATAATCTATGTTATTTTGATAATATGAATAATTTTGAAGTATGTTTATAATATTTGTTATCTCATTATCCAATTTTTCAAGATTATATTTTACTTCCAAATGATATGTTAATAGATTTATATTAATATAAGGAGGGTCTGGTGGATTATTAAAAGATTCATGATCAGATGTATTTATAATTGTAAAAATTACAAAATTTAATTTATCTAAATTGGCATAATATGTAGTATCTTTAATAATATCAATTATAATACTTGATAAATTTGAAAATTCAGACTCCTCTTTATAAAAATCTCGAAATACATTTACTGTTAAATTAACATTTCTACAATAAGGATAATATAAATTATCCCAAAATAATGGTAGATATTTGTTATCTAATCTTAAAGATTTTAATATTAATAATTTGACGGTTTCTCTTATATCATCTAATGACCTATTAATCATGTGTCCTTCTTGAATTCGTAATTCACAATTATGTTTTAAAATTTTTAGTCTTGTATCTTCGCATATATATTGTTTATAAAGAAAATAATTTTCTGAAGACTCATTTGTATTGAGATTAGTAATATTCATATTTTTAATATTTTTAATATCATCAATCCCAAAATACTCTTCTAGAGTAAAATTACCTATATCTTGATTCAAATTTAAATATGGTTTACTTGGAATAGACTCGTTTTTTATCTTTATAAACATCTCTCTATCTAATTCACTTATTTTAGATATATTTACTTGGTCCGTATTCTTATCATAATACTTGTAAAATATATCATATAATATCTGTGAATTAAATGTATATTTCATTAAATCGTCTACTCTTCTTTTTTCTTCTACCCATTTTGGATTCAAAGGATTCCCTTGATGCAAATCCCAAAAATTTAATTTATTACTACAAGTATCTATTTTATTGTTTTTATCACAATCGCCTCCTGTTTGAAAAATTGGGGACAATATATCGAGTTTCTTCATTTTTTCTTCTATTTCTTGAGTGATTGTTTCTCTCATGGTACTTGATGAATTTTCTTCTTGTCTAGAATATACACCAACAACATCATCTTGTTTACATAAATAACTATCAAGTGATACTATATTATTAGGTCCATAGTTCTTGTCAAGATTTTGAATATTATCAACTTCACATTTAAATTTGTTTTCAACATTTGCTAAATCACATATTATAATCTTGGACGATGAACCATCTATATTAGTCAAGTTTAATAAAATAATCACATGACTTCTATTCGAAGCAGATACAAGAGGGGTTGGTTCAATTTCTCTTTGTTTTAAAGCTTGGTGTATTAATTCTCCAATACTGGTTGTATTATTATATAACCAACCATTTTTTGTATCTGGTATAAATTCAAATTTATTTGTATCATTCATAAATATTGCTGATTTTTTATGAAATTTCTTTTCGTATTCGCTAGGATTTTTTATATTTGTACCATGATAAGTATATATATTTGTCATAGATACTGTTATCTTGTTGAAAGTTTTCTTAAATTTTGCAAGTTTACATAGTTCAATAATTATACCATCCTGTTTAGTTTCTTCAAAATATATTAAACTACTTGTTTTTCCACTTTTTGCTTGTCCATAACTGATAAAACACAAGTCTTCCTTTTCTTCAATAAGTTTTTTAAATAGGTCCTTCTCCATCTTCTTTGCAATTGATTCATTAGTTAATTTTTCGTTTGATAAGAAAACTCCATCAAAAGGCCCTAAATAATAATTTTCTTTAATAGTATTTGGAGAGTTTATAATATAATTATTCTTTTCGATATGACTACCTGAAAAATTACCATCAACATTATAATATGGTTTTAAATGCAAAAAATTATCTTTACTTTCAATGTTACTAAATCGTGGATTTCTAATATCTGGGTCATTTGTTATTTCTTTTACATATGTAAATACACGTTTATTTTTATTGACTAATTTAATATAATATTTATCAACAGACTCACGGTGTTCACTCAAGTTAATATATATTTTTTTTATTATCATAAATTGTGAATATAATTCTTTAAAAATATTAATAAACTCGCGCATAACTTGTTTACTTCTACTAAAATCATTTAAATTAACCTCATTTAATATTTCAATTAAGGTTGGGCTAAATATATGATCTTTTACATTAGGTATATACATTTTAAACATATATGTATCTCTTTCAATTACTTTATTAATATTATAACTCGATTTATTAATCTGTATAAATTTTAGTAATTCGGTATAAGTATCTATATTAATGAAAAACAAACTTATAAACTCTTTAATATCCGAATGAAATACTTGATCATAAAATTGTAGAAATAATTCTTTATCCATAATTAAAGAAATTACTTTTATTAATAAATCAGTTTTATAAAAATCGATAAATTCTAATAAATATCTTATTTTTAAAGATATTTCTGTTTGTAATTTAACAATATTGTCTTCTTTTTGATTTTTTATATAATTATTACCACCTGTCTGATCAATGTTTTTCGCAACATTAATATTATTGTTAATTACATTTAATTGTTGTTCTAATGTGTCCATATTATCAAAAATATCAGTAGTTACTGGTAAGTTAGGATCTATTGGTGTTTTACTTGTTACTTTCTCTTTAGGCTGATCTTTATTTAGTACAGGATTAGGTTGGTCTTTATTTAGTACAGGATTAGGTTGGTCTTTATTTAGTACAGGATTAGATTGGTCTTTATTTAGTACAGGATTAGGTTGGTCTTTATTTAGTACAGGTTTAGGTTGGTCTTTATTTAGTACAGGATTAGATTGGTCTTTATTTAGTACAGGATTAGGTTGGTCTTTATTTAGTACAGGATTAGGTTGGTCTTTATTTAGTACAGGATTAGGTTGATCTTTATTTAGTACAGGATTAGGTTGATCTTTATTTAGTACAGGATTAGGTTGATCTTTATTTAGTACAGGATTAGGTTGATCTTTATTTAGTACAGGATTAGGTTGATCTTTATTTAGTACAGGATTAGGTTGGTCTTTATTTAGTACAGGATTAGATTGGTCTTTATTTAGTACAGGATTAGGTTGATCTTTATTTAGTACAGGATTAGGTTGGTCTTTATTTAGTACAGGATTAGATTGATCTTTATTTAGTACAGGATTAGGTTGGTCTTTATTTAGTACAGGATTAGATTGGTCTTTATTTAGTACAGGATTAGATTGGTCTTTATTTAGTACAGGATTAGATTGGTCTTTATTTAGTATAATAGAAGGTTCTTTTTCTGGTTGTCCAATAGTATTTTGAGTTTTATATAAAGCTTGGTCTAGTTTTAATTTAACAATATCTGGTTCAGATTTTTCGGGTAAAAGTTCTGTTTTAGAATTATTTTTTTCTTCTAACATTTCGTTAACTAATTTAATTTTCTCAGTTAATAACTCTGGTAATTGATTTAACTTATCTTGAGTTAATTTATAGGTTTCTGGTAAATATTTCTTCAAATAAACTTTGAGAGTGTTAATTTGTAATCTTAACAATTGTTCTTTTAATTCTGTAAAATTATTAGTATGTCCTGATATTTCCATTTTTTTTATTTCATCATCTATTTCTCTATCACTGGTTGATAGACTTTTTAATTTATTATCTAGGAACTCTCTACTACTTTTAGTTAATTCAGTATACTCCTTTTTAATGATTTTCTTGTCATTATCTTTAATTCTAATTAATTCCAAGAAACTTTGCAAGTATTCATATCCTTCGATATCCTCAATTTTCTTTATATCAATTAATGATTCTTTTTTATCAGGTTGTATTTCGGTTGCTACCTGTGATGTTATATCATTTACTATATCTTGTCGTTCTTCGGATTTAATATTAGCATCTGTAGTTTTATCCGATATGTTAATGTTTTGTTTCATATATCTAATTTTATATTTTATTTTTAATATAAAATTAATTATTTTTTTTAGATCATTAGATCAATATATCAATATATTTTTTTTAGATCAATATATCAATATATTTTTTTTAGATCAATATATTTTTTTTTATATTTTATATATTTTATCAAATAATAATTAGTAGTATAATCATCAAAACCACCTACTTGACCTATTACCTTCGTTTGTTCAGTTTGAATATTTTTTAAATCTTCGATAACAGTCTCATTTTTATTAGTTGTTTTCTCTAATATGTCATTAACACTACCAACTTTATCATTTAATGCATTAATAAAAACTTTTAAGATATCATTAGTTTGTTTTGGAAGTAATGCTTTCTGTTCTTTTGTTTCATCTGTTATAGTCTTAACTTGTTTAACTAAATTAAATTTATCGATAGTATTCTTATAAAGTAATACTTCCATTTTAACTAGATTCTTCTTCAATACTTTGAAACTTTCAGTTAAATCTGGATCTCCCGAATTAATAATATGTTTATCTTCAAATAATTTTATTTCCTTGTCTGTACTAATTAATGAGTTAATCTGATTTAATAAATCAGGATCTGCTTCTGATAAATCAAGTTTTTCAGTTAGCTTTAGTAATGCATCCTTTTGGTCTCCAACATCTAATGATGCTGTTAATTTATTTATTAATTCTGTAAAATTTTGTGTCATTATTAGTATACCTTAGTTTTTAAATATTAATTATTAATTAAAATAAAATAATTTAGGTGACTTTGCCAGGTTAATCCCAAAATAAAGAAATCGTCTTAATAATTAGACTTCTATATTGTTTCACGTGAGTATTGCCAGACTTTTGTTGTAATTTTTCGTCATCCATAACCAAAAATTCAATCAATTTATCTGACAACTCATTTTGAGCAATTATCTCTCCATTATTATTGTTTGTAATAAAATCTTTATCATTATATAAAGGATGATTTATAATATCATCGTCCTTGTACTGCCATTGATAATCAATATCATAAAACTTATCAAGGGTTTCATATGTTTTTAATACTACTGTGATTATTAAATTACAGGTATCAAATTTAGAGGTACCTTTATAAATCTGCTTTTCTTCTAGAACTGGCATAAAATAATATACTTATATTATCCTTTCTCTTTTTCAATTTTTATATATTTGAAGTTAGTAAGTGTGTAAAAAATTGAAAAATAAATAATAATATGATATAATAAATTTATGAATGACATCAATAAAAATTCACGATTTAAATAATCATGTATGCAAATCATGTAGTACCCATCGACCAATATCTCGCTGTCACATGTGTAATATGTTAATATGTGGTTGTTGTATAGTAGAAGGTGGTAACTGTGTCCGTTGTTTTAACGACGGTAATACAGTTTACGCTTTAGAAAATTATTTATCCAATAAAATGAACAATAGAACTAGATGGTTTAAAGTTGATATGAAAGAAGGGATGATAGTACCCGTTACTAAAAGAAAATGGTGGTTTTGTATTTATTAATTTGAATAAAATTCTAATCTTTTTTCTCTTAATTCTTCTAAAGATATTTCGTTATTTTCTACTTTTTCTACTTTTTGTTTTACTTCGCCGCTCATATCAATCCAATTAAAATGATTAATATTTGATAATTTACCATACCCAATAGTAATGTCCTTGTCGTCTTTTTTACCAATTCTTCTAACATAATTAGCTGTTGTAAAGACAATGTGTTTATAAAAAGGTCCTGTTCTAGCACATAATGCATAAAATGTAGATAGTTGTTTCCAAGTAACACAAATTTTTTTATCTGATTTACGATTTCTGTATTTAGCTTGAATCGCATAATACCTATCATTATAATCTATCCCAACTAAATCAATACCAAAATCTTGACTATTTAAATTTAAATGTTCTCTAATATCATCTGGTATATCTTTTAATAGCCATACTTTTCTTAACTTGTAACATTTCTCCATATATAACTGACAAAAGTATTCAAATATATCTCCTTTGGTTTTTAAATTTCTATTCTTCATATCTTGAAAGTTATTGACTGGTTTATTATACTCACTCTCACATATATTAATAATTTTATTAGCACTATTATCTGAACTAGCAATTAATTTTACCATTTCTTTTTGTAACTTCGATTTTAGCATTATTGATAGATAAATTTTTTGTTTAAATAATTTCATTAAAATTATAATTAAATCGCTTATTATACTTTTCACAATAATTTTGTATAACACGTTTTGCTTCATACGATAACATAATACTTTGGTAATTTTCAGTATCACTTTTTTTATTAAGATGAATTAATTTAAAACTATCTTTATCCAAGTTAAACTTTTCTAACATTCTTTCATAATCTTCTTTAAAATTTTCAAATCTAATAATATAGTCATAATTTTCAGGACTTCCTAAGAATTCATCCAGTTTTTTTATTTTCCATCTTTGGTTATTATTATTAATAATTTTACAAATATCTTCTTTCTTAATTTCACCTGAAAAATAAAACCAATTTAATTTAGAAATAAATAAAGAATATGGATGTCGTACAATTGTAATTTTTTTATATTCATCAAAATAATCTTTATAAATTACTTTAGCTACATCGTAAGAAACATGTTTGATACATCCCTTATCATAATCTAATTCAACTAATTTTCTATTCGTAACACCCCAATGTTCTTTCTGAGTAAATACGTGTTCTATACTAGAACCTCCTGTTTTTTCCATATGGATAAATATAATTTTATTCTTATGATCAATCATTTATCAATATAAAACTTGACGTTTTAAAACAATATCCTTAAAGAAAATGATCTAATTAGAATAACTATTAATTTGGACATTTTAAGACAGAGGAAATTATTAATTCAAAAAGAAAATACTTGTAAAGATACTGATACCTCTTCTAAATAATCTCAGCCGAATTTAAAATCTTATATATATTAAACAATGATTAGAAAACCTATTTATAAAATTTATTATAATAAATCTAAAATTAATCAATATTCTGGAAATAATACGACACTTGATCGATTATCTAAAATATTAAATTATCCATTCACATCCAAGTTTACTAGTAATATAGAAAATAATATAATTGGCATCCATGCTTACAAGTTTGGAAAAGATATTATTACATCTAATAATGATATTTTTCCTAAAACTCTTAATTTTATATTAATAACAGGTGGTACTGATTTAAATATAGATATAAATGACCCAAATAAAGAACCTATTATAAGAGAAACAATAATTTATGCTCGATATATCATTTGTTTTAATATTTTTATGTATAACATAATTGTTAATAAATACGATCAATATATTGACATTAATAAAATAAAAATAATTCCTCAATCAGTCGAAAGAGAAACTAATATCGAATTAACTCCTAATTCCATCTGGGATGATTTTATTTATCAAAGAAAGAAAACAAAGATCTTCGTTATGGTAGGTAATATTAGAAAAGTAAAAAACCCATTTTTTTTAGAAGATATTTTTAATAAGAAACTAAAAGAAAAGGGATATGTGTTAGTGTTGATTGGGGACATCATCGATGATATGAATGAAAATAATTTAAGCGATAAATGGACAAATAATATTATTCATTTAGGACCTATTGATAAAAAATATTTATCATCTGTTTATTCACAAGCAGATGGTTTAATTAATACTAGTAATAGCGAAGGCATGGCTGGTTCGATATTAGAAGCTATGTTATATGGTTGTCCTGTATATGCTAGAGATATAGATGGAAATAAGGCTATAATAAACCATGGTAAGAATGGATTTTTATTTCATGAACCATCTGATTTTTTAGATTTATTATATTTACCAACTCATGATATAACTAAAAATGCTTATGAATATGTTACTGAATATCATAATAAAAAAGAGGAGATAGAAAGATATTCTGATTTATTAAATTTCTAATGAATAATAGTGATTTATTAAATTTCTAATGAATAATAGTGATTTATTAAATTTCTAATGAATAATAGTGATTTATTTACATCATCCTAGAAATCATAATAATACCTTTCAATGGATATCTATGAAATGAATTATTTTCTCTACATACTCTAACTATAATTAATGCCATTACTACATATAATACACTATTATCTAAAAATTTCATTACATCACAATTAACACCGCTACTTAATCTACTTAAATAACTAATACTTGTTTTGTTTTTAGAATAAATATCATTTGATTTACTATATTGGGATTCAATACATCCCATATGTACTATAAATATACCATAAAATAAAGTTAAAATACCAATTAAAGTAAATTTCTCTTGTGACCTTAAATAAATTACTACATAGAATAATACACCATATGATATATCAACTAAGTGGTCATAAAGATCTCCATAGGTTGTTACTTTTTTAAATTTTCTAGCTAACATACCGTCGGCATAATCAAAATAACATCTGAGTATTAGAAATATTATCGCTTTTTGAGAATCATTTCTATAAAAATAGTAAATAGATAATAAAGAACATATTAATCCAAATGTTGTTAACGTATTTGGGGTTGCTCCCATATTATTCCAAAAGTCTAGTGTTGGTAAAAATAATTTGCTTAAAACTGTGTCAAAGTGACCAATCCCGTCCTTAATAATTTGTGTAGTCATTATATTAATATATATTATATTTTATATTTTTATTAAATGATTTTTCTAAAATAATACTTTTCCTACTATAGTTATAAATTAACTTATCAAATGAAGGAGTTTATATCTTAAGAAATACAAACTCTAAAACCAATATATTGTATTCGACAATCAGGATCTTGGGAGTTTCTATATTTAGAATTAATCAAATAATCTGGAACACACCATGCACCTCCTCTACATATTTTTTTAAATCCAAAAAATGGATAACTCATCTCTTTATATACTGGATCTATTTCAAACCCATTATATGGATAAATAGACTCTTGACACCATTCCCATACATTTCCAAATAATTGTTGAACTCCGTCTTTATTATTTCCTTTTTCATAATAATTTATTGGCATAGGACCATCATAATAATAATTTAAATTAGCATATTCGTTATTAGGCAAGTTATCACCCCATGGAAATTTTGTCTTGCCTCCATTGGTTGCCATATATTCCCATTCACTTTCTGTGGGTAATCGACAATTAGCCCATCTACAATAAGCATTCGCTTCATACCAAGAAATATGACACATTGGTTCATTATCGTTAATTTCTTCTAACAAGTTCCATTTTAGTTTCATTATTTTACCAGATGATGCTATATATTTCCAGTATAATGGTAATTTAATATTATTTTCTTTTTTCCATTTATATCCTTCCTGACACCAATATTTGTCTTCATTATATCCCCCACTATTAATAAATTTAATATATTGTCCTTGTGTTACTTGATATTTCGAAACAGAAAAATCATTTACTGTAACTAAAAAAGAAGGTCTTTCGTTATCAAAAGTAAAATTATTATCACAATCGGTCCAACCTTGAACAAAGAACCCTCCTTTTATTTTTATAAAATTATTCTCATAATTATTTTCTGATTTTAAAGTGTTATTAAAAAAGTGATCAGATATTGGTTTAGGTTGATTTAATGATTGTAAACTAAAACAAAAAGATTCTAAATGCATATGATTATGTAATAAACTTAAATTTATCAAATATGATGCTATTGGATCTACTCTATTTTTAAATGTTTGTAATTGATATAATTCTATAACTGTCTTTAATATTATTGAATCATAACAGTTTGTAATTATATCAATTGAATCAATTTCACTCGAAGAATTAAATCTTGTTTCCTTATTGATTTTAAAAGAATCAAATATATATTCATTTTTTAAAGTGTTTTCTATTGGATAATCGAGTAGTCTTATTGTATTTTCTATCCAAAAATATACTACATGTCCAAACTCCCAATGTAATGGATTTATATTTTCAAAACTATCATTTTTAATAATTTTACCTTCAGATAATGGCTTTAATATGTCCTTTGTTAATTTATTAGTAATTGATAATTTATCAATAAGTTCTTCTTTATTTGCTTGATTTTTTTTCATTTGAAGTATTTTATATAATTGATTGTTATTTAATTTTAAACTATTAGTATTATTCATTATATAACTTGTATAAACATTTTATATTTAAATATTTTATATTTAAATATTTTATATTTAAAAATTTTTTTATAATTTATAAAATATATATATATATATATATGAATACTGAACAAATAGGAGGTACTTTATTAGATGTTGTAAAACCTAAGGGTTATCAAACTTCTAGATTGAGTATAAAAGTTAATAGATCAGGTCCAGATGATAGTAACTATAATCTGGACAATGTTAATGAAATAGATGAATTACAATTTTTAGATAAAGAGACAAGTACGGTGATTAATCCAAATAGACAGTATACAGGATTTATTATTTTTGGAGTATTAGATTTTAATATAAATGTTTATAGTTCTGATGCAACTTCTCGTGATGCTACATATTATGATAATTTTTGTACAAGTACTTATAGAAATCATTGCGAAGCATTTAGATGTGGAACTACTGTATTAAGATGTACTGATACAGATATGTTTTATGATACTAAATGTTCGGATGCTTATGGGGAAACTGTATACAGAAGATTTAATAATTTTCAAAGTAGTGATTATCAATTAAATAAAGCTTTTAATTATAATAGAGTTAATGCCGGTGGAGATAAACTACCTATGCTAACTTCCAGTACATTAGGAAATAGGAGTGCTTCGTCACCCCCTCATGCATTAATTCTGGAGAGTTTTTTTTATAATGACTCTGGAACTAGACAAGCCAATGGAATTCCAGTAAATCCAAATGACAGAAATGGGTATATTGATACTTTCAGAACAAAATTAAGAGAATTAGGTTTTGAAATTCTCATGACTGGTTTAACAAGAGATGAAGATACAGCACAAGACCGTCCGTCATGGAAAATAAAAAGTGGCATAATACATGCTTATTATTATCGATCATTCTGTTTTCCAGGTGAATATAAAAATGAAAAATTCGATTTAGTTCATCGTAGTGCCGAAGACGATTATATATTTCTAAATAAAGTCCTTTCTGTTATAAATGAACTTGAAACAAGTCGTTCTATTCAGTATTTTAATCAAAAAGAAGCAATGGACAATATTAGAACAAAAATATTAACTTTAAAACAGACGCCAGATGCTTTCGATAGTGATGGTAATTATAAAAATAATCCACATACTCATATAGATGTATGGAATACAATGAAAGAAATTAAAAGCTTGAGAACTAGTCCCAGTGTTAAAACAGCATTAGAATATATATATATTCAAGCTTTTAGACATTTAAGGACTAGTGCCACCCATGGTCATGCGACTCTACTTTTAAACAAAATGTTAGATAATTTAATGTATACAGCTGGTAACAAAACTCCAGAAATAGCTAGTATGTTAGAATATTATAAATATAAAAGTAAATCATCTGGACGACAGGTAAGCATAGGAACCACTAATGTCGATGGTATCACTAATCATTCTCAACAATATTTAATAAATAGGTCCAAAGAAAGTCATAATTATGACCAGCGCAAGTCCTTGGATCCCCACAAATTTTTAATTCAGAGAAAATCATTCTCTGATTGTGTAAAAAGGACTGATTTTCAAATTAACTATTTTGGTAAAATGATTAATTATACATTTTATATGATTAAAACTCACGAATATTATATTAGTTGTCCATATAATAAAATCGAAAATCCTACAGATGATCACGTATATTTTATTGACTTTTCAAATAATAGTCAAAGAGATATTATGTTTGATGGAATGAATAAATGTATTAATTTTAATTTAACATGGATAGATTACGATAACTACGAACAGTGGATGAAAGATATTGTTAGTATATATACCAATTCTACCATCAGTGATACACGTTTGATTATCGATATATATGATGGTTTAAAATTAGTTATCAATCATGATGGTAATAATGTAAATGAAATATTTATGACTATTCCAGCGGAGGGACGGAGACAAATTGCCTGGTGGCCAAATGAGATGGATTGGTTCAATGTAATGGATGTGGCTAAATATAATATAAATTTTGTTATGTTTGTAGATAATTTACAACATATAAAACAGTATTTCAGTAATTTTAGTGAAGATTATAAGTTTAGTGATTATATGGAAAATAATAGTTTTATTACGTTTTTGATTAGTCATACATCTGGTTTGGAAGATAAATTACGTGAAACCGGAAATAGTTATACCGGATTGAAAGAAGATACCAGACGTATAATTAATTTCCAGAAATTAGTGTTTGACTTGATATCTATTATGATGCTTAATAATGTTAACTATCCACGGATGATGGAATGGTTAAAAGATCGTGTGGATAATACTGACCTTGATAACTTTTCAGCCAACCCCAACTTTATATCAAATTTTTATACTATTGAAGGGGGTTGGGCCAGAGAATTCCATACCAGAGCTGATCCAACAGTTATGCGGGCAAATACATTATTATTCCCCCGCCCTCCATTTATTCCCCATGTACATAAGGTATATTATGCAAGTAAATATTTTTTATCTAGTGAACCGACGGTTAAGGATGCAATATTAAGAAAATTATCATTACCGGATAAGGCTTCATGTTTATTAAGTATACATGAAATAGCAGTGTTAGTACAAGCAATATATGTTGAAAAAAAAGCAGCTATCGACAGTATAACTGAAAACAAGTTGGATCTCAATGGAGAAATAAGTGAAAAAGTTTTTATGTTTAAGAACATTAACATTTATTCGAAATATCAGATAGAATTATCTGAATTCTTCAAATCCACTACAGCACTCGACCGGACGAGGATTATGCACGAGGACTTCCCTATTACAAATTTTGAGTTTGACCAATATCTGATTACCGACTCATCTATATTAGATAGAAATTATCAAGATTTAGTATGTAAAAATTTAAAAGAATTATATAACGAAGATTTTACTCTTAAAATAATTAATACACTTTATATAGTACAATTATTAGGAATAACGGAACAAGTAGAAAAGATAATTAATACGGTTAATTATAATAACCATATTTTTAAAAAAAATTATATTAATAGTGTTTCATACCATATACCTTTTATATTTAAATGGAAAGAACTTGAATATAATATGAGATATTTAGATAAATTAAAACTAAATACGGTAATAGATGAACCTGCTAAAAATAGAGCTTTAGGAGAAGTAGCAAAAGATATAAAAAAGTCGTATACTCAAGGTGGTCGAACAGGACCAGGTACTCAAGTTCTTTTGCGAACAGGACAAGCTGCTCCACAACCAACCCCTCAAGAAATAATAAATACTACTATTGATGGATTAGGTTCATATATACAACAAGTAAATTTCCCTAACCAGTGTGAAAAACAAAATTTTCCTGTCAAAAGGGACCCAAGTGATAGAACTTTTGGATGTTATCGAAAAATAAAATCTGATAGGACAGATAATATAACGGCAGCTAATACGATTTGTTTGAACCATAAATTATTAGGTCGATGCGGGAACCAAGCGGATGCAACTAAAGTTGGTTGTAATTATTGGGAAGTGAATAATAAAAAATATTGTTTACCAAAGACTTCAACTTATACGTTCACCTCAAGAGGTGACATAGATAAGTTTAATTGGAAGAAAAAATATTTGAAATATAAAAAAAAATACTTAGAATTAAAGGAAAAATTAAAACAAGATAACAAATCAAATGAATATTAAATTGTTATACTTACAAGTTAAATCTGGTTCTACAACACCGATATATGAATTATTATAAAAATATTTAGAACTTAAAGCTGGCGCTGTAACACAATCAAATGATAAAACAATGCCACTTTTGTCTTTTGGACCAAAAGATGGCCATATTTCTGATTTAAAAGATCGAGTTTTAGTGGCTTTAAATTATGGATATAGACATCTTGATCTTCCACTACTTTGGGGTCAAATGTTCAAGATTATTTAATTAAAGTCAAAGAAGGTATAAAAACAAGTCGTATACCAAGACAAAATTTATGGATTACATGGAATGGAGGAGTATCAATTAATAATGAAATAAATGTTGAAAGAGTTATTGATATTTTAGAATGTAAGTATATTGATACAATAGTGCGTTAAGGAATTTGGAAAAATTACCTAATGATATTGATGATTATTTTTATTTACTATATGTTAAAATATATATCCAATGGCAATGTTATTATAGTTAGTTCGTATAGTGGTGATACCATACCTAAAAATATAAAAGATTATCAAGATATACTTAATGGAACATTTGATATTTTAAGAATAGAAAGAATAATTGGTGATAAATTAACTTATCAAATGAAGAAGTTTATATCTTAAGAAATACAAACTCTAAAACCAATATATTGTATTCGACAATCAGGATCTTGGGAGTTTCTATATTTAGAATTAATCAAATAATCTGGAACACACCATTCCCATACATTTTTAAATAATTGTTGAACTCCATCTTTATTAAATTTATAAAAATCTAATGTAAATATATGAATAAATTATATGAAGATAATTACTTTCAAAAATATCAAAAATATAAGAAAAAATATATAAACTTAAAAGCAGGTGCTATGTTATTACATCGTGAAGAAAAAATAATGCCTGGACTTTCTTATGGTACAGCACAGGGGCATGGAATTTTGACAAAAAAAAATATAAAACTTGCTTTAGAAAATGGCTATAAACATCTAGATATTAAAAAAAGATATGCATATGCATTAGGATTATCAGTATCAGAATATTTACAATATATAAGAGAAGCGATAGAGGAAACAGGTATTCCAAGAGAAGAATTATGGATTACCTGGAATGGAAGTAATAATATTGAAGAAATAATCGAACAATTAAATTGTCAATATATTGACACTGTTATTGCAGATGATATGGAATATTTAACAACAAAAAGAGACCAAGGATTAATTAAAAATATAGCCGTTGAAAATATTTATAATTTCGAAAAAATAAAAGAGTTACATGAGCGATATAAAATTAATACTTTACAAATACAAGCTCATATTAAAAATGATGTATTAATTCAACAATGTAATGAAATTGGGATAAAAGTACAACTTTATGGGATTAATAGTGCGTTAAGGAATTTGGAAGAATTCCCTAGTGAAATGAATGATTATTATTATTTAATTAAGTATATTACCATTTACTATATGTTAAAATATTTATCCAATGGCAATGTTATTATAGTTGGTTCATATATGGGTAGTAATATACCGATAAATATAAAAATTTATCAAGATATACTTGATGGAACATTTGATGAATCTACAATTGATATTGAAAAAATAGAGAGATTATTACTTGAAATCGGAGATAAATTACCTGATATGGGGGTTGGTACTCTTTATAGATAAATTTGTAAAAAAGTGAAAATATATATAATGAAATAATTATATAATATTATATATATGCAACAGGATAATAGACCAACCTTTTATACAGAAGAAGGTCACCCTATTCGTGCTGCTGGTATCTTATGTTATGTTTATCATAAATCTTTTGATAAAATAATTACAGATAAAAAAATCTGGTTATTTAGAAATCAAAATAATATTTATTCCGACACTGGTGGAAAAACAGATATATTAGATAAATCTATAATTGATACAGCTATTCGAGAAACGGTTGAAGAAACAAATGGTCATCTATTCTCTTCAACCCATGATTATAAAATATGTGAAAAAATTTTAAAACAGGAATTTAAAAGACAAAACCCAAAGCCAATCTATGTTAATAATTGCAAATATCTATTGTATCCGCTAAAATTAAGATATAAGAATAGATTTCTTTCTTTGAAAAGATTTGGAGATAAGGAAATACATGATGATATGACACACTCTTATCATTGGCTTGATAAAATTCCAAAAAATATTCATCCAAGACTTTATGCCATTAGAAATAATCTTAATTTATAAACAACAAATTAAATATAGAGATTATCCAGTACAAAAATTATCTATTTGAATAAGACAATACTATTTGCAAATTCTTTTAATTATTAATATAATAATTTATAAATATTATCATGATATATATAATGAATATTTTAAGTATATCATCATTATTCTTTATTACAAATGCTTTCTATTCTCGAAGTAAGAAGTATAATTTATATTCTAAATTTTTTATATTTTTAACATTATCATCATTCATTTATCATTCAATGGAATATAATATATATACAGAAATGATTGATAAAGTTGCTGTATTATTAGTTATTTTTTATGGATTTCATTTAGTTTATAAAAAATTTTCAAAAGATAATATTTATATTATAGTACCAATTGTAATAACATTCTTATCTACTATTTATATACATTATTATGCTAAAGTAAAAGTCGATTTAATAACATCTCGTAAATATCATTTTATATTACATGTGTTATCATCAGTTGGTCATAATTTAATAATATATTTACCTTAATATAATTACTTAAAAAAATTGAATTTTTTATATAATAAATATAGAATATATTTTTATGGCCGAAGAATGGATTTGCGCAATATGTTTAGATGACAATCAACAAGATTGTCACACTTTAGTACCTTGTAATCATAGATTTCATACAGCATGTATAGTTGAAGCTTTAAGACGAAGTGGACCAGAATGTCCTTATTGTAGAGGAGTAATTCCTGGTAATCATCATGGTAATCATCATGGTAATCAATTAAATATAGAACATCCTGTAGAAGATGAACCAGTCGCTGTAGAAGCAGCTGTAGAAGATGAACCAGTCGCTGTAGAAGCAGCTGTAGAAGATGAACCAGTCGCTGTAGAACAACAAAATGTCCCACCTCAAAATAATATATTGGTGAATCAAAATTTTGTAATAGATACAGTTACTGTTTGTATTAATATATTTAATCTCAATAATGTTCAAGCAGAAGGTATAACCGAACAGGTTAGATTGCAGCTACGGAATGAGATTATAAATAATATTAATAATTATAATCATAATCCTACTAGAGAGAGTGTAATTGATTACATTAATCACACAAATTTGAGTGATTTAGAAAAAAATTATTTAATTGATATAATTAACCAAATAGTTAATGAATTTAATAATATCAATCACGAAGATCTACAGAATAATATAGATTTATTGGGAGTAGTTGTTAACTACAACAATATTAATATTAATATTAATCCTGATAATTTACTTAACGTATTTATGAATTATCTCTACGAAGATCTTAACGATAATAATAATATTGAACACCTTAATAATTTAATATACAATAATATTAATATCCTGAATAATAATAATATCAGACAATATATTTTAGATGCTATTGAAAATAGGAATAATGTTAATATTAATAATAGGAATAATCTAATTAATCATATTAATAATATTTATAATAATAATATTTATAATGTTATACAAACTTAAATTTATTTATACAGAAACATCTACTTCATTAGTAGATACTTGTTTTTTATATGTAACTGATTTTTTACCAAACTTGCAACATAGAACATTAATAAAGAATGAAGACCACCACCTGCCAAGAGTTGTGATAAAACCTGGGAAACAAGCACAACATCCTGTGGATTGATAACAAGAACATCCTTCTGGTCCTTGTCCACACCCGTTCATACATAAACAATCACCAACACATCCTTCTTCTAGTTCTTGTTCAGTGATAACACCATCCTTATTAGTATCCAATGATTCAAGTGCTTCATCTGCAACCCAATCTACTAGACTTATGACTGTCGCAACTGTATCAGTATCTTGACAAAAGTCGTCCAGTTGTTTTCTTTGTTCTTCATTTAATACTCCCTTTACGTCCTCACTATTTAATGTAGCTAAGGTAACCGCTAATATAATACCTGCTTTATCACCTGATTCAATATTAGATAAAGCAGATGCTACAGATTTAACTGATTTAATTAATTTATTAATTTCAGCAGTAACTTGAATGCGTTTAGCAATAGTTAAAGATGATGTATCTATATTTAAATTTTTAATTGCTGCAGCAACTTTTTGACTTAACTCTTTAATACCCTCCTTATTATCCTCAACAAAATTTAACGACATATGTATAATATTATTTATACTTTATTTTTAAATAGATACCAAATTATTATACATTTGTCCAAACTAAATATGAATATTTCAAATTAATCACCTTGTCCATTACAACAGTACCTATAATATCCATAATTACCGTCTTCCTCCATCCAATCATCTCTTGATGTGTTATTATAATTATAGCAACTTGAATCGCTATCATTATCATTATCAGAACTATAGTTATCATTATCGGAAAGATATTTAGATGACATATTATACAATTTAGTTTGAAGTTCCTCTGCGTTGACATCGAACCTCTTCAAGGCATGTTGAACCCACATGCCCATTTTTCTTAGCATAAAAATTTCTTGAATTTGACATTTTAGTGTACAATTAGTATCCCAATACTCTTCATTTAACATATCTTGTTTCAACATACACATATCTATATTATTTTCAATTCCATTTTTTTGCTCTGGTTCACTATCATATCTTTATATTTACCGTGTGATTTTTTTGTAATATTTGACCATCTAATAGGTGCAGCGCCTATAAATATAGGCACATGGTCTGGTTCAAAAATAATTGCCTTTCTATAATATATTTCCAATTTTGTCCGCTCGTTAATAGTTAAATAACCCTCCTGAGAAGGACATATATCTTGAGGGCATTGTATTTGCGGCATACCAATATATCTTGCGATTGTGATATTTGAATATATTTTCATTATATTATTGTCCGGTACTTGTATATTTTTATTATATTGTAAATACATATATAATAGGTTAAAACTCTTTAAAACTATATATTAAATATGAAGATGGTTAAAAGGGTATGATGAATTATTTTAATGGACCTAACGAG
>Ga0209632_10000282_pt1 | contig 53972 bp, 64 predicted proteins | sample COG_10_FD_184754 | JGI IMG/M metagenome (GOLD analysis project Ga0209632, IMG submission 184754) | Pelagic Microbial community sample from North Sea - COGITO 998_met_10 (SPAdes) (version 2) | ecosystem: Environmental > Aquatic > Marine > Neritic zone/Coastal water | place: Helgoland, sampling...
TATTACTAGAAGCATCAACTTTAAATACTTGACTTTCTATAAAATCATATAAAGCATTTTTGCTTGGTGCAATAGTACTAACCCCATTCCAAGATATTGAATAAGCGGTATCTTCTACACCCGCACCGCTACCTCCCGATGCTGTCTTAAAACCCAGATTTGTCCGGGCAAAAGCTATAAAAGTTGACTCTGTAAAAGGTGTGTCTGTGCCGTCTATTGCGTCAGATAATAGTATCCTAGGGGCCGAAGCCACAGCGTTATCTAGTGCATCTATGTTATTTATTTTAATAATTCCGTCATTGATAAGGAGAGCTGAGTCGTAATAAACCTCGCCTTTTGGAAAATCAAATAACACTTTTGGTATACTCTCGTCAGTTATTACTAGAGATTGACCCAATATTTCAAATTTTTTAGCCATAATTATTTTTGTTTTTTATAATAATCAAAGTTACGAAAAATATTGTAGTGTAATTATTACCCCTTTAGTCTCTTGTTTAGAATCATTCTACATAAGGTATTACTAGAAGAATATATTGTTATTTAGACCCGTTCTACATAAGGTATTCGCCTTAGACCCTATAAACACTATAAAAAATAATACTATGTATGTTTGGAAGTCTCAATTATTTTTCGTATATTGCAGTATAATTATCCCGTGATGTTTATCGGCTTGAATTGAATGTTCGGCATCACAATAAGGGAATCTCAGAAGAGGCGCGTAACAGAGATAAAGGCAAACGAAGTAAACCTGCCTACGCTAACTACCATAAGTTATCCTTGGTATGAAAAAAGTTTACCCTACTCAAGTGAAGGCTATGCTAATTTAGTCTAAAGAGTTAAGAGTTATCCGGATACATTGAAAGATGTGTATCTCTTAGGATAACTCTATCTAAGGAAGACTTTCTAATAGAGTCTTTACTGTAAGTACTAAGAATAAAGTACTCTATTATAAGGTAACTATATAGTATGTATCTTTAAAGAAACACAGAGGAGAGGCTTTTGGTATTAATGTAACTTAAATATATTATGGATTATGATTACCCCGACTCATTTGAATTGAAACCATTATACTGTGATGTTTGTAATAATGAACTATTCTTTTCTTTATCGGGTTATTGGACTTGTGGTGAAGATAGCCATAAAAAAAGCCCCGACCGCTAGGTGGAGCTTAATATAAGTATTGTATTACGTATTAGTTTGCTTTTACATTACCGCCTTTGCCTCTTGAGAAGGTAGCTTTCTTGTAACTTCTTTTACTAACTGTTCCTTGAGAACTACCACTAGTCTTTTTACCAACCTTTTTAATAGTTGCCATAGTAGTTGAGTCTTGAGCCCTTTGTGCTTTACGAGCTTCATTCCAAGTCATTTTACCTTTAGCCACTTGGCTTGCTCTCTTATCAGAGATTTGCTGTGTGTCTAACAATTTCTTCTGTGCCGGTGTTAAACCACCCTTCTTCTTTTTTGGGTCTGTTGTTTTCTTTGCCATTATAATATGTGTTTAAACGTTTAGGTACAAATGTACAAAAAATATAATACGGTAGATTTACCCCACAAAAAAGCCTCGCTATTACGGCAAGGCTTCTTCTAGTTTAGTTAGTTTGGTTGGTAGACTCTTATTTCTTACCTTTAGGTGCGGGCGCTTGTAACACCTCCTCTTTAGTCGTAGACATCGTCTCGAACTGTTGTAACTTACTGCCAACTGTATTGATAGCTTGTAAAATAGTTCCGGTGTCTTGTAAGTTATACACTCCCGCTTTTACAGCCGCATCTAAGGCATTTGTTAATACTTGTAATTCTTTCATAATCTAATTAAATTAAGTTTTTATATTAATATGGTGCTAATATACAAAAAATATTTGACACTACCAAATTATTGTAAGGTGAGGTTTTAGTAGGTTATTTTTGTGTAGAGGTATTGTCAGTCTCCAAATCCTCAAAGTACTGTGTATCGTGACAAGGACAGCCTCCACGCTTAATATAATTCTCTTTTGCTAAGGTCACTAGAAATTGAGCTACTTCTTGGTCGTATTTTTGGGTATTTCCCGCCATAATTGTAGTTTGTATGGATTATGTCAGCAAGGTACGTATAATAATTGGATTAAAAAAACGCTCATTCACACTTTTTACTCAAAGAGATACTATAAAAATAGCACGAATTTTTTAAAAGGAAAACGAATTTTTTTTCACCCACGGGCGCGCGTTTTTGGATTTTTACCGTCGATTTTTTGACTTTTTAAGCTACTTTACGCGCGTGTGTTATACTGCGTGCGCGTGTGTTAGCGTTACTTTTGCCGTTTTTTGTGCTATATCTTTGCAAATATATAACTTGTTAATCTACTGACTAACTAATTATATATTGCACACGGTTTTTGTTATATGTTTTTTATGCGTTCTTAATTACTAAAATAACTATTAATTAAGCTATATTTTTAGTTAGTACATAGCTTACCGTTCGTCGATGAAATCATACACTTAATCGATAGTTTTATGCTTATTCATTACCTAAACCATTGCACCCATTAACCGTTTATCGATGATATGTGCATTTCAACGAGTGCATTTCAGCGGTGAAATCATACACTTAATCGGGTGACTGTGCATTTCAACCCGATTTATTTGCATTTCAACGTTTTTATTTTTTATTTCAGAAATGTGTTTGTAGTTTAGCCCTCAAGTAACCGAAAGGTGAAACGTTCTTTTACATAGTTGCGCTATATACTAAAAAAGCGCATATTTACAACGTATAAGTCTTATTTTCAGCAAGTTAGCGAAAATGAATGCAAAACGTCGATTAAATTGGTAGTTTATCGATTAAGTAGCTTAATTTTGTTAGTCTAGTGTTTTAAAGCCGAATGTACATATAAGCGACAAACCGTAAATATATGAGTTCTTTGACATTTTGAGCAAATCGAGTAAAACAGCTATTTTCTAGCTAAATTTTTAATTTATATACTACAATTATTTTCGATTATGCGAGCCAAATCAATTTTGGTAAAACTATAAAACGCAAGTTAATTAAAGTAAAAGTAAAATTTTACACTTGTAAAACGCAAAGTTTAACATTATAAAAAAATAAGTTCTTTGCAGTCTATATAAAAGGGAAATTCGCTTAAAATATAGGTTTATATTGTTAATTATGCTTTATTATGCAATATATTCAAAACGTAGGTAATTAGTTAAATTATTTTCTAATTTCAAACGGTAAAAAGCAAAAAATAATAAAAAAATATCAATAATAGCTATGCAAGTGTAGAAAATATCTTGCATAGCAACTAATTTAATAAGTTTAATTTAATTTAAAATCAATAATTATGAATGCAACAAAAAGTAAAACAGCAAAAAAAGTAGTAAAAAGAACAACTGTAAAAGTTAGTGAGTACAAAAAACAAGTAATTAACAGTAATGCAAAGTTAAAAAGTACGCATAGGACTTTAGGCGGTTGCTTAAAAAATATGCACCATTTTAGTATTGAAATGGGATTAACAGCGAGCCAAAAGAAAGTTGTTAAATTGTTACGAGGTGACGGCAAAGCATATGCAGAATTTCAAAAAGTATGTAGAAAGTCAAAAAGTGGTAACTATTCACCATTCTATGTATTGCAAGCTATGTACAAAGCTAGCAAAGTTGAAAATACACCTAAAAAAGCTAAAAAATAATTGCGAGTATTAATTAACTATTACCTCACCTAATAGCCTTGTTACCTAAAACGTAGCAAGGCTATTATTATATAACATGGAATCGGTTGTACTGAAATAATGGGTACGTATGGGTTCGAATCCCATCTATGCTACAAATCAATAAATACAAAAGTTATGATTATATCAATTTTATCGGTAATGCTAATAGTTAGCACCATAGGACTAATTACGTCAATTCGTGAATCAATTAAATTACAAGAAAATGGCAAAGCGTAAAAGAATGTACGTGCAAAGCGTAGAAGAGAAAATGATGTTTAGACTTAAAGACGAGTATAAATGTACGATTAAAGAAGCGTGGGCAAAACTAAAAAAGTATCAATTTCACGCAGAAATGCGTAGGCTAAATGCAAATATATAATGGAAATAAAGGAATTTAATAAACAATACGGATTATAATAAACAATAAATACATATAATAGAATGAAGAAATTAATCTTAATATTAGGACTAGGTATAGCTATGAGTAGTTGTACAAACATGGTAATTGTTGAATCAGTAAAAGATGGGAAGACTATGCGCTTGCGTGATGCGTATGACATATCAAAAAAGGGTGACACTTTAGTAGTGCAACACACCGGACTAGGTCAACACATATATGGTAAGTACAATGGGGTAATACCCACGAAAAACACTATCAGCCTCGGAAAAGGTAGCGTGAACTATGAACTTGTAAAACGTATAAGATAATGAGCGTAGACCTAGAAGAAATCAGAAGCGACATCAACAAACTAGACAGTATAGCAGGAGAAGTACGTGATTTTATATATGATATAGATGACACAGAAGAATGCTATGAAATTATAGATGCAATAGATGAATTGCAAGCTAAGATAACAGAACTTCAAGAGAGGCAAGAATGGATATAATATATATGCACCACACTATAACAATGCTAAACAAAAAGGAAATACCTATTGGCATTGAAGGAATGAAGGTAATAGAATGTGAAACCTATGTAAAACTAACACCGAAAGAACTATGGAAGAGTTAGAATCAAACTTTGCTAATGACTTTATGATATTTAGTCTAGCATTGAATGATATATTAGAAGATAATAACATAGCATTAATTAAATTCTAAAAAACAAACAGACATTAGGTCAACCGACTAATCGGTACAGAGAGGGTACGCAGTCCTCTCAAATTGCCGATATCGTCTAGTGGTCTAGGACGTGTGTACATTTATGTATGCAAGACAAGAGTTCGAATCTCTTTATCGGTGCAGGGGCAGAGTTCCTTTAGCCAAGTGTATGCCAATCAGATGGGCAGTAAATTCCTCCAAAGTAAAGGGTGTCAACCGAGCAGTCGGTACAGAGTAGGACGGTCTACTCGAATTGCCGATATCGTCTAGTGGTCTAGGACGTGTGTACATTTATGTATGCAAGACAAGAGTTCGAATCTCTTTATCGGTACTAATCTTAAATCTATAAACAAATGCGTAAACTATTCAAAGACTTGACAACAGAAGAAAACATCATTAACTTTGGTAGAGTAGTAGCTATACTAATTATAATAGCTTGCTCACTAATTGTAATACAAGTAATAACAGAACCACAATCAATCAGCTTCGGTTTGATTGACTAAATCACTATCAGACTAGGAAAACATGAGGGACTTAAATCAGATTGCAGGTCAATCTACAATAATATAAAAACGAATTATTATGACAACATTAATTAGAAACTTCAACAAATTAGTAGCAACTAGAACATTCGCGGATGTGAATACCTACCAAATACCTCACACTCTACATGGTGTAATAGTAAGTTGTAACGATATTGAAACGGTTTATAATGCAAGTACAATGTTTGCTTGTTTGGGCGTAGATGTTAAAGGCTTTATGACTTTTACGGACGAATTTATACAACAATCACTATCAGAGAACAAGCAGTATGTTGGAGTAGTAGGTGGAAGATTTGGTATGTGGCACGCAAACACGGTTACAAATGCAGGTGGTTACAAATTACATAGTATTGTATACCGTTCTTCACATGAATCCTTGCTTAGAGACGCAATGAACAACGAGCGAGCGGTAAGTTGTGAAACACCCGAAAGCGCTAAATATTTAGGAATACTGTTAGACAATATTGGTAGCACATGGTCTTCGGGTACTAGGTACATAGATACAGATATGTATTTCAGTAATGACGACAAAGAAGTTGGTAGAGCTTATAATATTGTAGAAGGTCTACACGGTAAGAGTCACGAATTCAATAAGATTTCTACTCTACAAGAATTGCTCTTTAACTTTGAAAAAAGTACATTGTCACAAACCGGACAAATACATTTTGAAAACACTAGAATGAACAGTATCTATGTGGTTAACAGAACATACCCTAGCTCATATGGTAATAATACAAAGAGGGTTGTTTTTAAGAAAACAGATAGAAACGTAGATGGCGTATTTCATTACATGGACGGAGACGGGCATGTAAGAAAAAGACGTGGGTTATTAAATGGTAACATGCATAATCTATTAGAGGCTACCGAGGAAGAAAAAAGAAGGTTTAGAGGGGGCTATTCAGAGTTCCTTAGACAACTAGCTATCGATAAAGCGTATGAGCATATGATGATGATGAATAGCCGAAATAGTAGAATAAAGAATGCAGAAAGAGTAAGACTAAGAGAGTATTACCAACACACAGAATTTCAATTATTATCAACGAGCCTACATGGGTTCTTATACAAGGTGTGGGAAGACAATGATATAGCTAGAAAGTTATTGAAACTAAATAATCTTGGATACCCTAAAGGTTCTTTACGTAACATCACTATCAACAAGTTAACCCAAGAGATGACGTACACATTAGGTAATAAAGATACCGTTATGACTGCCAGAGGGAGATGGGAAAAGAAAGGTAGACAACAAGGTAAATATGGTAAGATACTTAGGAAGGTATTGGTAGAGCAAATACCAAACTACAAGATTAAAGATTCTGAATTAGAAAAGCTAGTTAATCACTTGAAGGCTTGCGCAGACAATGGTGACTTCTCTATCGTAGACGGTGACGAAATAATGGAATGGTATGATGGAGATACTTATGCAAGCGATGATGACACGGGAACATTAGGTTCTTCATGTATGCGACACAATACAAATTATATGGAATTGTATGCAAGGAATCCCGATGTATGTAAGATGGTTATCCTACAAAAAGATGGTGTACTATATGGTAGAGCATTGTTGTGGAATAACAAATTCATGGACAGAATATATGGCTCTGATTCAACTATAACAGCTTTCAAAGCTTATGCAAAGAAGAATGGGTATCACTCTAAGTCAGCGCAGAACTCTGATAACATTGACGGATGGATTAACCCCGAGAGCGGAGAAGAGTACTACCATACATTCACTATCAACCTCGACACAGACTGCGAATACTACCCATATGCAGATACGTTCTATTTTATTAACACAGAGGACGGGACTATCAGTAATTCAGATTGCAGTTCACACAATGCTCAACTACGTTCAACAGACGGAGATTTATATGAAGATTCAAGGGTATATGACGAGTATGATGGTTGTTATATTGACGAGGACGACGCAGTATATATCGAGAGCAGGGGTTACTATACACACACAAGCAACACGGGGTATTGTGAGATAACTTGTGAGAGCTATTTATCGGAAGATATGGTAGAGCTATCCAACGGAGATATGGCATACCAAGACTGTACCTATATTATATATTGTGATGAAGATGATGTATATGCACATATCGATGACACATTTACTTGTGAGCATAGCGATATAATATACTGTGGTCAAAATAACAACTCAGAATATATTGAGGAATTAGATATGACAGTACACGAACTTAACGTTGAAGAAGCTTATACCGAAAATGGTTATGAGTACAACGACGAAACAATGGAATGGGAAAAAATAACATCTAAGCAAGAAGCTTAGTCAAAACACACTATCAGATTATGAACAAATTAGAACGGTTAAAAGAGGTTATGGCAGTACAAACTACTAGCTATAACACCAAGTTAATGAATAACTATATTATTAAGTATGTTTCAAAACTTGGCGGTTGTAAGACCGTTAAGCGCGACGGTAATATATATGTAACAAAGGGTAGCGCAGATGTCTACCCTTGCGTTGTAGCACACACAGATACAGTACATGATATCGAGAAAGAAATGCACGTAGTACAAGTAGGCGATGTGTTACTATCAGTCAACGAGAAGTACGAGCGTATGGGTATCGGTGGCGATGACAAGGTTGGTATCTTTGTAGCACTTGAAGTGTTACGTAGTACAGATGCTTGTAAGGTAGCTTTCTTTAGAGATGAAGAGGTTGGTTGTGTAGGCAGTAAGGTTGCAGATATGACATTCTTCAAAGATGTGTCATTTGTAATGCAATGCGACAGACGTGGGTATGATGATTTTGTTAACGAAATATTCTACTCTAAATTATATAGCGATGAGTTTAGTAATGCTATACAAGGGTTGTTATACAAATACGGCAGAGTAGAATCAGACGGTGGTATGACAGATGTGTATCAGTTGACAGAGAATGGACTTGATGTATGTGTAGCCAATATGTCTTGTGGGTATTATGCGCCACACACAGACAATGAGTACATACAAATTAAAGAAGTATTCGCTACGCTTGACTTTGTAAAAGAGTTAGTAAATGATTTAGGTGACACGAGATGGGAGATGCCTAAAGCAGATAGAAGTTCATACAACGATGCATATGATGGATACTCTAATTCGTCACGATACAATACAGATAATTACAGAGCGTATGGTAGCAACAATAAGTATGGTGCAACAACTAAGAAGAGTTACAAAGACCATATACCTAGCGAATGGACATGGGGTGACGAAGACTATGAAGAAAAGATGAGCAGAAATGGTGGTTACTTAGTACCTAACGCTACTTGTGGTACATGTAGTGGTAAGGAGCAACTAAGCTACGACGAAACTATTCAAAGATACTTTTGCTTTGGGTGTGATGACTATGTATATGATGACGAAGTATTATTCGAATCATCTATCAACGATTCATTAGAGGAACACATAAAAGAAACTAAAGAGTTAATGCAAACAAAGGGTAGCGTATCGTCAAACTTTGATGATGACAACATACCTTTCTAAATCACTATCAGATGAGAGAAATATTCAATACACAAATCAGTAACATAAGGAAGTTTTCAATGAGAGGTTTCTTATACAGACGAGGAATAATAGCTAAGTTGAGGTACATCTTTGACTTAGTATTAGTTGTAATAACTGCGCTTATCTTCTGTGTAGCAATAACGGGAGCAATAGGGGGCTTGATAGGACTAATTATAATGGTGTTCATGAGCTATGCCTAGAGCTATAAAAGAGAACAGATACATCATAAGGAAATACCTTAGAGCTTTATCTGTAAGCAAGAATGTGGATGCATATCATAGGTCAGACACAGACATAGCGATTAAGTTCTTCATCATACTACACAATGTATTAGTGTTAGAAGATGAGTTCTATGACCAATGTGTTATAGCGAACAAACCGATGAACAAATACCTACACATAAGTAGGTCTTGGAGGGTAGATGATATCCTTGGGGAGTTCAACAATCTATATAACAAAGACACTAGAGTCAGAAAGAATATAGAGAGTATACACAAAGTAGAAGAAATAAGATACGTTTTAAAACAGAACCCTAACTTTTATAAAAAACTAGAATTATGAGTCCAATAGCACACAAAGTAAGAATAGCACCGTCACCTACGGGTCGGTTACATATAGGAACAATCAGATGCGCATACCACAATTGGTTAATAGCACAACAAAGCCCTAACAGTACATTCCTTGTACGAATAGATGATACAGACCTTGAGAGAAGTCAACCCGAATTAATACAACCAATATTTGAGACGCTAACCGGCTTAGGGTTACATTGGGATGACACCTTTCACCAATCAGAAAGGTTTGACCTATACCTAGATTATGCAGACAAGTTAATCAAACGTGGGTATGCAATAAAAGATGACGGTTGCATTAGACTAAAGGCAGACTCACTATCAGACTTCTCTTGCGATTGGACAGACACATTATCGGGAGATAAGCCAAGCAATGACCAAATAGATGAATACTCTAAAGGTCAAGTAATTATTAAATCAGACGGCTCACCCGCTTACAATTTTGCATCTACGGTAGATGATTACACAGAAGAGGTTACGTGGATTGTACGTGGTGTTGACCACATATCAAACACATACAAGCAAGCATTGATATTCAGAATACTCTTTGAGATTGATGACTATGCAGATTGTATGCCATTGTTCTCACACGTAGGATTAGTGTGCCACAAGACGGGTAAGAAGTTATCTAAACGAGATTCAGACGAAATGAATCTTGACGGAATTAATACGGACGCATTACTTAATTATGTATTACGTCTAGGGTGGTCGCCAACAGAAGATACTAAGGCGAATAACATCATAGATAAGGACAAAGCAATAGACTTATTCCTAGGTGGTGGCAAAATGAAATCTAATAACGCTAAGATAGACTTAGACAAACTACAATGGTATGACAAAAAGTATAATAGCAGAGCGACGGTCTCATGAAGCTGAATCTATAACATATGACCAACAAGTAAAGAAATTCTTGGGTGAGTTCGGTATAAAGGATAGTTTTCTTATCAGTAAAGATAAGCACTACGAAATAATGCTGAACCACTTCTATTGGATAGACAAAGAAACTAATCAAGGGTATCATATATCCGATGATATAGAGGGAGATACAAGAGGTTTAACAGAATTAGAACTAGGTATTTATGAGCATCTGTATTATGATGCTATTGCCTACTAAAACACTATAAGATAAATATTAATTAACTAAAAATATTATTAAAATGAAACAAGTTGAATTACTTAAAACACAGAAACACTCAAGAGGGAACATCGAAAAAGGTAGTGTATATAATTGGAATGAAAGCACAGGCTTTTACGAATTTAGCCAAAATGGAAGAGTTGTATCAACTGTAAACGAAGCGGGTGTAAACGCCTTCTCTACATTATTTAAAAAACTAAATGAAAAATTATGAAAAAATTCTTTGTAGTATCAGTTTTATTTATTATGTTTGCATCACTATCAGCATTCAATGAAATGGCAGACACAGTAGTATGTACAGTTTATAACGCAGTACCCGAGCAGACAAATTCAGACCCCGAGCATACGGCATTTATGTTCAAGTTAGATTTAAGTAATCCTTACAAGCATAGGATTATAGCGGTATCAAGGGATTTATTAGTAAAGTACCCAAAAGGAACTAAGGTAGTTATCAAGGGAACAAGCTATGACGGTATTTATACTGTTATGGATAAAATGAATAAGAGATATACCAATAGAATAGATATCCTTATTAATGAAGATATGCCAATAGGTAAATGGAGCTACGTTAAAATGATAAAAATTAAATAATATGTATGTAAAACTAAAGCACTTAGCAGACATCAAAGCTAAGAGGGATTTAAAAGGTATCAGCAACTCTTATAGTACGCCCGAGAGAATTGATATAAAGAAAGGGGCAGTACTCAAAGTTACCGGTACGGGAACTAGATTCGGAGATGCATTTTGCAATTTATCAGAAGGTAAAGCTACTAGACACGTTAGGAGTAACGACGAACGAGACGGAACGCTTAAAGAGGTGAACATTGGAGGCACTATTGGTTTAAGTGAGGGGTATGACACAGCGCCATATTCATTAGGAAGAATTAACACAGAAGATTGGGAAGTATTATGAGCAACAAAACAAAACAAGAGATTATCTTAGATACGATTAACTCAATAGGAACTGAGATTGATGTTATCCATATGATTAATGAGAACATCTTTGATTACCTCGATGATGATTGGGAGAATGACGGAGAGTATGAAGATGAGTTCGAATGGTATGCAGACTATGGAAGAGGAGAAGCAGAAGGGGATATCCACAATGATATACTGAGGCTTATAGAAGACGCACTTGGAGAGCCAATAGAAGATTGGTACTTTAATTATAAGTACGGAGACATAAATGAATTAATATATGAGGTATTTCCCTCATTACAAACTTAAATAAATGGAAGATAAATTAAAAGTATTTTTAGACGACGTGATAGAAGAGTTATCACTTGAAGAATTGAACACACTATCAGCTATAATACACGCGCTGACAGAGAAGAAGCTAAACGCATTAGTATTAGAATATAATTTAAACAAGACACCAAACAAAAACTGATGAAAAACCAAAAGAATGGTAACAACCAAGTAAACGAGGCTAAGAACACTTTCAACAACAAAGTAGCCAAGCTAAAGAACCTAGGCAGTACGAAAGGCGTACAATGGAAAGGACAATTAAGAAACAAATCAATTTAACACCAAAGAATAAATAGAGAGCAAGTAGTATGTGTTTGAATCTGATTCATCATCAGCGAAAGCTCTCTATTTTCAACAAACCAATAAACAAATAAAAATTATGAAGAAAGTATTATTAGTATTAGTAGCAATGTTTATCTTTGCATCGTGTGAAGACAATTGTACACAAGAAGCGTTATCAGAGAGGATAACAAGCGGTATGAACAAAGGAGCGTCCTCTAAAGGAAACGTGTTTGTATGCCACAACGGTAGCACGTTAGAGATTAACTCTAATGCACTACAAGCTCACTTAGACCACGGTGACACAGAAGGAGAATGTGGAACACTATCATCCGGTGGACTCAACTTTAGTGACGGAGAAATTGTAGAGATAGGATGTGACTACGACTTACCATTTTTACACACAGACCTTGACGGCAACAAATGGTGGTTCAGTAGCCCCAAATAACCAACCGCACGTATAACCTCAACAAAACACACAACAAGAATTAATATAAATCAATTAAATCAAATTATTATGACAAATTTCGAAGCGTATAATACGCAAAAAGCAGACAACAGTAAAGTATGGCTACTATTTTTATTATTAGGGTGGTCTTATGGCTCACTAGGTAGTATGGGTAAACAAGTTTTATTCTACCTAACATTAGGAGGATGCGGAGTTTGGGGGATGTATAGATTGCTCACTTTGAACAAAGCTATTAAGAAATACAATAGGCAAATTGCCCTTAATTGTGGATTAGGAAGCGACGAGCTATTAAAACTAAACTTAATATAAACCAACCGCCCGTAGCACCTAGAGAATATTGTTGCGGGCATCTAATCTAAATCAAATACTATGGCAAAAAGTAATAACAGTAGCACACTAGATAGTTTATCAGTAGTGCTAGGTGAGCAACCACTAGACGTTGAAGATAGAGTGGTATTCAAAACAAACTTCTATGTAACAGACCTCTGTGGTAAGCAACACTTGGTATGTAAAGAGAAGATAGAGACAGTAAGAAAATCTATGGAGTATTGGAAGTATAAACAACAGACACCTAGAGGTAAGAAATTCTACACTAATATGAAATACTTATACAAACAGATATTATTATTCATGGAAGGGAACAGAGCAACATATGATTTATAGAAAAGCAAAGAGACCAAGACAAAGTGAGCGCATGTACTCGCTTATCATAGACAGAGAAACATTTAAAGGAATCACAATGGTAAAGATATATACACCAAAGTATATGAGAGCTATGTGGTGGAAAACATTATGGTAATACACCTCACGAAAAAGGGTTAACAGTAGTAGAGAGCAAACCAATAACCCCGAAAAACACAAGATATCAGTCCGCACTCAACTGATAGGCTAGTTGTTAGGCTCTCTGTGTATTATCACTATCAAACTCGCTAACAAAGGTTCTCAACAACACGGAACACAATTTAATAACTGTCGCTAGTTATCGGTTTAACGTGGAGGTACAATTGAGTCAGCGAGTTTTAATAATAAATTTGCATATGTCAGAAGTTTTTTGTATATTTGAAAAACTTAACTAAATAATGCAAGAAACAAACCAAATAATATATGAAATTGCACTAACTGAAATACCAACCAAGCTACATAAGTTCCACGACGAAGACGCAATCTTCTATAACGGATTTAAAATCAGTTTAAAAAAAGGCGGAACATACACTTGGGAGGACGTAAGGTATAGCAATTACTATGAGCCGGTAGACCCGAAGATAACAGAACAAGTATTGTTACAAGGATTTACTAAAACACTTAACGAGGTTATGCACCATAATGACTTAGATAAGGTGTTAAACATTAAAAGGGAAGTTGAGAAGATAGATGCCCTAATTAGGGGTTGGACAATTAAATCAACTGACTTATGGAATAATTATAACAGACAAACTAAAACAACAAAGGCAAATGAAGTAGACGAAGGCAAAAAGAAGACGCGATTATCGACTTTAAAGAAAAGGTATGAGAAGAGTAAAGCGCTCTATCAAAAGAAAAGGAGAGTATTGGTCGAGGAAAAAGAAGAGGTACGTAAGGATTTAGTATTCTACGAGGCTCGAATACAAATGTATAATTATAAATAAATTTTAATCAAATGGCATTAAACACAAGAGGTACAAGTAATTCAAACAGAACTTACTTAAACATTTTTCAAGGTAACATCGTATTAGAGTATGATACACAAGAAGCTTTAATAGGCAAGTTAGATTCGCTAGGGCTAGAGTATGCAGAGGATATTGCAGGGTCTAACCGTATGGGTCATGTTTGTGAGAGAAAAAGAACTAAAGGTAGAAATGAAGGTAAGTCTGTATTCTACTACATATTAAATGACGTTAGCGGTATGCTGACAAATATTAAGTCAACAGTAAATGACTACGGTGAGTTCGTTGAATTAGAGTTCACGGATTTAGATGAAACATTTAACGTTTCTTTAGGTGATGTTTACTCACGTATCTGTAAGGATTTTATCCGCAGAATGGGTAACATTGACTTGACTAAAGAGTTAGTGTTTGGCGTATGGAATATTACGGCAGAAGAGGCTGACAATGGCAAAGCAAAAAGCGGTGTCAAAATGTATCAAGATGATACGAAGTTAGAGTATTACATTGGATACGATGAAATGCCCGAGCCAACTACTAAGAAGAAAGGTAGTAAGACTATATGGAACTTCGATGACCAAGAAGAGTTCTTGTACGATTCACTATCAACCTTTAAGAATGACAACTTCTTAGATGAATCAGTAGCAGAATCTTTGCCACCTAAAGCAGAGAAACCTAAAGCACCGGCTAAGGCTACACCACGTAAGCCAAGAGAGAGGGTTGCTTCTCCTAGCACGGACGATTTACCATTCTAATAATGGTTAAAGTAGGGAAACTATGGGGAGATGCGAGGTTCGCTTCGCTTTCCCCTAGCTCTAAACTACTTTATTGTTATCTAACAACACAGCCCAACATTACTACGTTGGGCATTTTAGACTTATATGTTGAACGAGTCAATTTGGATTTGGGTATAAACTCCCCCGATTGGTTTAAGACATTAAAGGATAAAAACCTAATCAACTACTATTGGGGAGATGATGAAGACACAGTACACGTCTTAGTCCTTGACCACTACCATAGTCTAGCAAAGTCCAAAGCAAACATACGCAAAGGGTTAGATGAAGGTAAGAATAGTAAAGGTATAACAAAAGTAATGTTGTTAGAAGTCTTTACAAAGTCAGACTTTACAAATGACAGTTTTAAAGCGCCATCACCACAAGAGGTTATGGAATATGCATTAGGACTAGGTTATGAAGTAAACGGTAAAGCTTTTGTAGACTACTACGCAGACAATGATTGGTATGACAAGAACAACAAAAAGGTTAGAGCTTGGAAATCAAAAGTATCGAAAGTATGGTGTAGAGAAGAGAATAAACTCGAGACCGTAAAGGGAGCGCCAAAGGGATTTGATTATTTCTTTGTAGACCTAGAGGAAGGAGTAAGGGTTTTTCCGGAGTCGTGGAAGAATGGTTTACCATCACATAGTAATTTTTTATACGCAGAATATCTAACAGACAAATTCAATGAGCAGAAAGATAGCTAAAGAATACAAAGAAGCGGGTCTCAATCCCGTACCACTTAAACAAGGTGGCAAGATTCCTATCAGAAACGATTGGGTTTCACCTATCAACGATGACATAGATAAGTATGAGTTTGAAGAGATAGGTATATGTACGGGTGCTGTATCCGGAGGGTTAGAAGGAATTGACTTCGACCTAAAGTATGCAGATAACCCTAAAGAACTATGGGATGATTGGAGGCTACGTGTACCAAGAGATATACTAGCTAAATTAGTTGTGTGTAAAACTATTAATAATGGTTATCACGCACTATACAGAACTACTGTTACAGAGGGTAACAGAAAACTAGCCAAGAATGAACGAAAAGAAGTTCTTATTGAGACTAGAGGAGAGGGTGGATATCTTAAATGTTATCCATCAGAGGGCTACGAAGTTATCTACGGAGACCTTACTAAGATAAACACTATCAGCGATTCAGAGAGGGCTATTCTAATGAGTACCTCAATATTGTTTGATAAGGGCGCATCTAAGGCTAAGAAATTCTATTCAGATGACAGAGAGTATAAAGACCCATTCCCCAAGTATAACCAAGACTCGGACATAGGTATTGACTTGCTACTTAAACATGATTGGACTATCGTAAGAGAATCCGAACTGTGGGTAGAGTTAACACGCCCCGGCAAAACAGAAGGGGTATCAGCAGGGTATAACCTAGAAGGATGCTTTTTATTCTCGTTCACAACCTCAACAGACTTTGAGACTGAACAACCTTATTCTAATTCAGCCATATTCTGCATGCTTGAAGCAGACGGTGACTACAAAGTTGGTTACGGTAAGCTAGGAGATATGGGCTACGGAGAAAAGAAAGGAAAGGTTAAACAAGAGGAGGAAGATGACGATGATGATGACCTAACTAGCTTATCCTTTATATCTAAAGAGGGAGAGGACGAAGAGAGGTTGTTTCAAGCAATAGATGGAACGATACCACTAGGTCTTAGCTACGGTTGGAAAACACTTGATGAATATGTATTGTTCAAAGAGAACAGTTTAAACTTCATACTAGCATTTGAAGGTGTAGGTAAAACATACGTAGAGTTACACAAGCTTATGGCTTTAGCTGTATTATATGGCAAGAAGTTCGCAGTAGCTTGCGGAGAGAATGAAGTATCTTCGGTTAAAAGGATATTAATCGAGGCAATAGCGGGCAAAGATATATCTTACTTTAAGGATAATATGTCAGAGTTCAGACGTTATAAAGATTTCGTCAACGCGCACTTCTTTATCTTCAAAAATGATTATCATTACTCGGTAGAAGATGTACTAAAGCGTGGAGAAGTTCTTCACGAAATGTACAACATAGATGGGTTATTTATTGACCCGTTCTCTTACTTCAAGAGACCACTAACAAATGTCTACTCTTATAATGATGACCTATTATCTAAGCTTAACATATATAGCAAAACAATATGTGCTGTATTTATGTCAGTTCACCCAACAACGGATGCAACTAGATCGCCTAGAGATGCAGAGGGGTATCTTAACGCACCAACACAGTATGATGCCATAGGTGGTAACATATTCGCTAATAGGTGCGACCACTTCCTTGTTTACCATAGGATAAGAAACCATAAGATAGCGCAGATGAGACGCATCATGGAGATAAGACAGTACAAAGTAAAAGATGAACAAACGGGCGGTAGCGTTACTCCTATCAACGAGAGCGTTACACTAACCCTTAAAGAGGTAGACGGATTCACGGGCTACTTTGACAAAGCCGGTGATAATCCAATGTATAACGCATTCAAGAAGAGTCAAGGTAAGGAGCTTCCAAAGATGCAACCTACACCGGATATATTTTAACATGGCATATTATGAGAAATTTGAAGTAAGAATAGTAAACAAGGAAGGTAAGGTAGGCTACCGAACAAGGACTTTAGATATAAACCAAATAGAATCTTGGGAGTCACTTGATGAAGAGCATACAAAATTATTCACTAAGGGTGGAGACAAATTCATAGCCAAAATAAAGTACTTAGAAGTAACAGAGATGTGCATGGCATTAATCGACGAGTACGGTAGATTATTTGTATTTTACCCTAACTAAATTTAAAATTATGAAAAAATCATTTAATTTTTGGGGTTTCTTTAGAAGAAACTCAATTACAGTAGAACCAAGAATGTCACAACTACAAACAGTTATGATGCATTTGAGGAGGCGTGGAAGTATTACTACGTGGCAAGCAATAACAGAGTATGATATAACTAGGCTTAGTGCTATCATATATAGATTAAGAAATGAACACGGTATGAGCATAGACTCTACACCCGTGACAACCTCATCTAATGGTGGAAGAACAAAAAGGGTTACAGTTTACACTTTAAACAAATCATAATGAGCGATTCTAAAAAGAAATATGAAGAGATGTTGGAGAACACTAAGGGTGTTGGAGACATTATGGTAGCAGATTTTAAGTATGTAATGGCTGACGAGAAAGAGAAAGAAGAGCAGAGACGTATGGACATCATAGGTCAGAACGGTAATGACGGTATTCACTATCAACCCGTAGAAGCGCCAAAGCCTATGAAAATAAAGATGTCACATTGGGATTTATTAGATGACCCAAATTTACTTAAAGGTAATAAAGGAGACAAGGGTGAAGGGTTAAGATTTAATTCTGATAAGCCTAGATACGATTTATTACACCCCGTAGCACAAGCAGGTATTGTATCTGTATTAACGGCAGGCGCTAAAAAGTACGCACCACGTAATTGGGAAAAAGGTATGAATTGGTCAACAGTTCTAGCCTCATTAAAACGTCACATATCAGCTATTGAGTTAGGTGAGGATTATGACAAGGAGACCGGACTATTACACATAGACCATGTACAATGTAATGCACACTTCTTATCAGCTTACTATAAGATATTTCCACAAGGAGATGATAGACGACACAGTTATTTAGAAGTACCAAAGGTAGGGCTAGATATTGATGAAGTTCTAGCTGATTTTGTTGGTGGCCTTATGAAAAGATTCCCCTCTATGAATAGCAGAGCGGTTTATTGGAATGATTACACGTTGCAAGAGAAGTTCAAAGAAGTTATTGATGACAAGAGTTTTTGGTTAGGGTTAGACGCTAAAGTAGATAGCCTACCATTCGAGCCACATTGTTATATAACATCTAGGCCTTGTAGTACCGAAATAACCGAAGAGTGGTTGGCCTTAATGGGATTCCCAAAAGCACCGGTATATACAGTAGGTTTAGATAAGTCTAAAATTGATGTGGCTAAGGAGTCGGGTATTGACATATTCGTTGACGACGCTTATCACAATTTTGTAGAACTTAATAAGTCGGGTATATTATGTTACCTATTTACAGCGCCTCATAACGAGAGGTACGATGTTGGGCATAAAAGAATATCAGACCTTAAAGATTTAATGTAATGAGTGGGGACGAAATAGCTTGGGCAATAGACGATGTTATTACCGAAAGGGAGATAGCCATTGCCCAAGTCGTCGAACTCACGGCTATACTAGACGAACTAATAAAACAAGACACAGATGAATGAAGATTTAGAAGGGCTATTCCTATTTGAAAACAGTATTAGCCAAATGTTTGATTCAGAACATAGGATAGCAATGGCTGTACTAGAGAGAGTAAGACAAATGAAAAAAGAACATATCAATGGAAAGAATGATGAGTAGAAGAGAGATAGAGATTGAAGAACGAATAGACGAACTAACAGTAGAGTTACAATATGTTAGGTCGGACTTAGAGCATTGTGACGCAGATTTATTGGGTTATGAGGCAGACTACGAGGACACAAAAGATAAGGATAGATTGCCTTATATACAATCAGCAAAATTAGACATAGAACGCCTTGAGGCTGATATACTAGCCCTAGAGGCAGAGATAGAAGAACTAGAAGAAGAAGCAAAAACAGCTTAATATGAAAACATACGTAGTAGATATCGAAACAGACGGACTTATATCAAGTAAGATACACGTTATGTCTGTCGGATTTAAAAACGACGACGGAGATTGGGAGGTTACATCTACCAATGATTACGATGCAATAGAAAGGTTAATGACTAACGAAGATGTCACTATCATCGGTCATAATTTTATACCTTTTGACGCTGTTGAGATTGAGAGAGTACTAGGTATAGAGGTTAAAGCAACAATAATCGATACCCTAGCACTAGCTTGGTACATATATCCTAGGAGAGTAGGGTCTTATGGTCTAGCCTCGTTTGGCGAAGATTACGGAATACCTAAACCAAAGATAGATGATTGGGAAGGGTTAACATATGAACAATATGCTCACAGATGCGAAGAAGATGTTAAGATTAACATTAAAGTTTGGGAGGATATCAGAGAGAAATTAATAGGTTTATACACAGATACAGATGACCTACAAAGGTTTATGAAGTATCTGATGTTCAAGATGGACTGTGTAGCTAAACAACGTAAGATTCAATGTAAGATTGATATCGACAAGGTTAATGAAAATATAGCTATACTTGAATCACTTAAAGAGCCTAAGATTAATAGTCTTGTAGAGGCTATGCCAAGAGGTAAGGTGTTGAAGTCTAAACCAAAGACAATGAATAAGAAAGATGGCTCTCCCTCAATTAGAGCGGAGAAGTGGTATGCTTATTTAAGAGAGAACGATTTACCCTTAGATACAGAGGAAGTTAGAGATGATGCAAATCCCGCTTCTAATAAACAGTTGAAAGATTGGTTAGTATCCTTAGGATGGAAACCAAAATTATTTAATGAAGGAGCTAACGGTGATGTACCACAAGTACGTAATGCCGATAGAGACTTATGCGAAAGTGTTTTAGAATTAGTTAGTGTTGAGCCTGCCATAGCAGACCTTGATGGACTATCTGTTATCAATCATAGGTTGGGAGTTCTCAACTCATTTTTAGATACAGTAGACTCACGCGGATATACCGTAGCATCTATGTCGGGATTTACAAACACTCTAAGACTAAGACACTCTCGCCCAATAGCAAACCTCCCGGGAGTTACTGGTGAAATCAAGGAAGAAATGGCAAATGGTACGACAAAAATTGACGCTGTTTCTACACACCTCCGAGATGGACAAATAATACGAGAATGTATTGTAGCACCGGAAGGTTACACGCTATGTGGGAGTGACGTTACTTCATTAGAGGATAACACGAAGAGGCACTATATGTGGGATTATGACCCCGAGTATGTTACAGACCAAATGGTTGAGGGATTCGACCCACACTTGGACTTAGCGATTAAGGCAGGGGCAGTCAATGAAGAGGATATAGCTAAGTTGAAGGCAGAACACAAACTTAAACCTATCAGAGATATTTATAAGATGGCAAACTATTCTTGTATCTATGGTGTAGGTGCATCTAAGTTAGCTGACGCCACCGGACTTACTGTAAAAGAGGCTAAAAAAGTTATTGAAAATTATTGGGAGAGGAATTGGTCAATTAGGCAGTTACCAAATGATATGATAACTAAGACAGTAGGAGACCAACAATGGTTGCTTAACCCACTAAACAAGTTTTGGTATTCTATCAGAGCAGAGAAAGATATCTTCTCAACACTTAATCAAGGTACGGGAGCGTATGTATTTGATTGTTGGGTTAAGATTATGATGGCAAGCGGTGTTATACCGTTCTTGCAGTATCACGATGAAAAGGTATCACTTTGTCCTATTGGACAAGAGGAAGAGGTTGCGAGTATAGTACACAATAGTATGAGTAGTGTAAACGACTTGCTTAAATTGAATATAGAAATAACAGTAGACGTTCAGTTTGGACAGTCTTACGCAGACGTACATTAATTATGATAGCATATAAATTAGTAAGAAAAATGAATGACGGGCAATTAAGCCCGCTTTTCATTAACAAGAAGAGTAGATTACCTATTGGCAAATGGATGGAAGCAGAAGACCACCCAACGAAAGGATTTGCCCACCGAAAAGGTTGGCATTGTACACTATCAGCTAATGCGCCACACTTGAAAGAGAATCCAAAGAATGGAGCTAAAAGAGTTTGGGTTAAGGTTGAAGTACAACGATTTCTTAAATATGACAGACCGGAGTCACAAGGTGGCACTTGGGTATTAGCAGACAGAATGATGATTTTAAACGAAATATAATTATGAGAACAATAGTAATAGGAGACATACACGGAGCATTAAGAAGCTTACAGGACGTCCTAATAAAATGTCAATATGACCCCGACAATGACAGATTAATATTTGTAGGGGATTATGTAGACGGTTGGGGAGAGTCAGCAGAGGTTGTTGATTACCTAATTGGTATTCGCAACAAGGCTCACTTTAATTATAAAGGTAAGGACAAAGTTATATTTATACGGGGTAACCACGATGTGTGGTGTCAACGTTGGCTTAACAACGGACAAGCCCCAATCATGTGGACACAACAAGGCGGTCAAGCTACATTAGATTCTTATGTAAGAACCGGATTATTGGTAGAAGATAGTCACAGAGATTTCTTTAATGACTTAGTTGATTGGCATTTAGATGACAAAAACAACTTATATGTACACGGTGGTTGGGCTTACCGAGAAGGTGAATTTCCAATTAGCGCACAACGGAAGACAAGTGTTGGGTTAGAATGCCATTGGGATAGAACATTATTAGCAGGAGCAAAGAGCGCTCATAGTGGCAAACAAGGGTTCAATGCAACTAAGCCTTTTAACAAAGTGTTCATTGGGCATACGGCTACAACAAGCCATTTACCCGAGAAGTTTGTTAATCTTTGGAATGTAGATAGCGGATGCGGATGGGGTGGAAAGCTTACAGCTATTGACGTAGATACAGAGGAGTATTGGCAAAGCGAGTATTCTAATTTACATTATAATGAAGAACACGGAAGAGTAAATTATAATAAAAATAAAATAAATCGAAAATAATTACTAAATTCCTTGTATATGTCACGATAATTTCGTATGTTGCAGGAAGCAAACAAAAACAATCAATATGATAGACTTATTAATGAAATTAGTCTGTTATGAATATAACATAACAGAAGAGTTGCTTATGTCAAGGACTCGAGTAAAAGAGGTAACAGAAGCACTAGCTATGATGTCTTACATATTGCACGTTGACAGAGATATGAAAGTCTCTGAAATACATAAAGAGTATGTGAGTAAGGGTTTCAAGAAAGGAAGAGCAACAATCTATAACCAAGTTAGAAGAGGTTGTAACCTAATAGATTCAAGCTCTTACTCATATGGTATTTATAAGATACTGAAAGATTCCTTAGAAAAGGCGGGCGAAGATAGAGTATTCAGAGAGTACGATACCGAGTTCCATACTATTCTAGGGCGCATCTTTCAGAAGATGTATAACGTTAAGAGGTTAAGACACTTAGATAACATTGAGTCTAGTATCGATAACTTCTTGCAGACAGAGTTTCTCCACTTAGGTAGTTTTGATGGAGAAGAGGTCAAATTTAAAAAAGACACAGATGGCAAAAAGACGTTACAAGAAACAAACTAATGCAAAAAAACATACCTACAACGGTCAAACATTTCAATCGGGGCTAGAAGTATATATGTATAAAGCTCTAAAGAAAGCAAAGATAGACTTTGCATATGAGGGTCAGAAGTTTGTAGTTATTGAAGGTTTTACCTACGATGGAGTTTCTTATGAGAGGTTTCTTAATGGTAAAGGGGATTTTAAAGATAGAGGAAAGAAGACATTTTCCGATATGGTGTACACCCCGGATTTCACACCGCCGGTAGGAGAACCACTAAGGTGGGTTATAGAGACTAAAGGTAGGTCTATGCCCGATTTCTCTAGGACTTGGAAGTTATTTAAAAAACTTATTCAAGATGATAGTGATGGTTACGCAACAGTTCTGTTCATGCCTAGAAAGCAAGCAGACTGCGATGAAGTTATTAAATTAATAAAACAACTACTAAATGGATAGATTTAAACTATTAATGAGGAAAGCCTTCATTAAGGATTACTATAAAGAAATTATAGGTAAACCAAGAAGTAAACAAAACAAAGAATATTATGAGTTACTTAAATCAAATCAAATGTTAAACTAATGGCAATAAAAGAACCTTTAAATAGTAGGAGAATCAAGGTTATCAATACTCAAACATATGAGTTACACGATGACGTTGCTAACCTAAACGAATCCCTTGTTGATAAAGATAAGGAAGAGTCAGTAGCGCTGATAGACAGCATAAGAACTAGACTAAACTTACTTAAAGACCAAATCGTAAATGGAGACATCATTTAAAACACTAACGTTAGAGGACAAAAGCCATATCACTAAGGCTTATAGAAATGCTAAAGATACAGACTTACTTATGTCTGATGTCCAAAAACAGTTAGCTGAAGAATTTAGTGTGACCGAAAGAACCGTAAGAAATTGGGCTAAATCACTTGGACTTAACCTAAATACTTCGAGCATAACTAAACCTTTTAAGGTATTAGTATATGACATAGAAACAAGTCGAGCGCCTGCAATGGTATTCCAAACGGGTAAGGCTTATATCAATCACACACAACTTAGAGATGAATTTAAAATCATATCTATATCCTACAAATGGTTAGGGGAAGATAAAGTTCACGCACTAGAGTGGGACAAGAACCATTCTGATGAAAAGTTAATGAGAGATTTTCTACCGGTATATAACCAAGCCGATATGGTAGTTGGTTATAACAACGACAAGTACGATAATAAATGGATTAACACAAGAGGAGCAAAGTATAGGCTTAGAGTTAATACAAATATAAAATCGTTTGACCTATATAAGCAAATGAAAAGGCTTATGTACTTACCAAGCTATTCTATGGCTTACGTATCTAAATTCTTTGGTGTAACACAGAAACAACATCACGAAGGTATTAGGATGTGGGATATGATTCAGTTCGGTACTAAAGCAGAACAAAAAGAATACTTAGCCAAGATGATATTATATAACGTTGGTGACATTGTTACTACGGAAGAGATATATCTTGAGATGCGACAGTATATGGGTCACAAGACTCACTTAGGTGTTCTTCTAGGTAAAGATAAATATACTTGCCCCCATTGTGGCGGTAAAAATATACACGAGTTTAATGGTAACTTCACAGTAACTACTGCCGGAACAGTACAAAGGCACATGGTTTGTAAAGATGATGGAGTTCAGTTTAAATTAGCAAACGCAATATTCTTAAAAAACAAAGAAGTATAATGGATAGAGATGTAGTAAAAGTGTTAGGGTCAAGAATCCTTATTAAAAAGAAAGGCTTTCAGCAAAAGATTGGAGACTTGGTTATTGAAGATGACGGACAGTCATTACCGGTAGCAGAAGTTGTCTTAGTAGCTGAACAAGTCGAGGACGTAAAGGTGGGAGATTTAATCCACTATACGGAATCCCGAGAGACGGGTAAATGTTCACACAACGGAGAAGAACACTTTGTTATTCCGGTATCTAATGCAGTTGCAATAATATAATGGCAGGACAATACAAGAACAGACCATATGTAAAACAGTACGACGCTAGTGGGAAATTAATTAACCCAATTGAAGGGGCATACTATAACAAAGATGTCAACAAAGTTATGAATCGCTCACAAAGAAGAAAATTTGACAAACTATTAATTAAACTATTAAAAAAGAAGAAATAAATGCACACACAAATTAAATTTAATTCAGAAGCTAGAGAGTCTTTACAAAGAGGGCTTAACGAAGTAGCAGATGCAGTAAAAGTATCTATGGGAGCGGAAGGTAGGACAGTTGTTATACCAACTCCAAGTAGAGGGTATGTCGCCACCAAAGACGGGGTATCTATCGCAAGAGCGATTATGCCGGATGAAGAATTCGAAAAAATCGGTGCTTCATTAGTAAAGGAAGCTTGTAGTAGAACTAACAACGATGCCGGTGATGGCACTACTACTGCGGCTGTACTGATACAAGCAATCTATAATTCGGGTCTTGCACTACTAAGTGACGGAGCATCTCCGGTACAACTAAAGAAGGGTATTGACCAAGCAGTTAAAGATGTAGTTGCTCAAATCAAAAAGACGTCTGTAAAGGTATCTAAGAAGAACCTAAAGAATGTAGCTACCATTTCAGTTAATGGTGACGATGTTTTAGGTAAACTAATTGCTGATGCTTTCGGTAAGATTGGTGAACATGGTATTGTTATCACACAAGTATCTGACACTAAGGACACGACTATTGAAGTTAAGGAAGGTCTTCAATTAGATAGCGGTTATATGGACTCTAAGTTCATCACCAATGCTATCAAAGGAGAATGTGTTATGGACGAACCTTATGTATTATTACACAAAGGTACTATCCAAAAAGGTGACGCAGTTGTTAAGTTGTTTGACTCTTTATGGTCAAGCGGTACGAAGAACAAATTAGTTATCCTTACTGATGACATTGACCCCTTTGTAATGTCCACTATTAAGACTAACATTGAGAATGGTGCTATTGCAGATTCTATCTGTATTATTAAGACACCACAAGTCCTTAAAATCCATAGAGATTTACTTGGGGATATTGCAACCTTAACGGGAGCAAAGATTGTTTCATCGGAGACGGGGAATAAGCTTAACGCTAGTTCTTTGGGTAGACTACAAAAGTTTGTAGCCACTAACTCTGAATCTTTCTTAATAGGTGATGTAGGGAATTTATCCTCTACTGTTTCTGAAATCAAGGAGAGAATCAAAGCTGAAACTAATGAGTTTGAGAAGTTAGAGCTTCAAGAGAGATTATCTCGTATCACCGGAGGTGTTGCTACTTTAATGGTAGGCGCACAGACTGATAGTGAGTTAAGAGAGAAGCAAGATAGAATCGAGGATGGTATCAACGCCACTCGTGCCGCTTTAGAAGAAGGTATTCTACCGGGAGGTGGGGTTGCATTGGCTCAAATAGGAGCTAATTTATTTAACCACCATGATGTAGGTGACTTCACGGAAGGGTACAACCTTGTTATGACTTGTGTATCTGTCCCATACTTCCAAATACTTGAGAATGCAGGTATTGAAGATGGAGTAATATTCACAGAGATTGGCCAAGGAGTTGACGTAATATCGGAGAAACAAGTTGATATGATTAAAGAGGGTATTATTGACCCCGCCAAAGTGACAAGATGCGCTATTGAAAATGCGGGTTCTGTTGCCGGTACATTCTTAACTACGGAGGCTGTTGTAGCACTAAGACAATAGATATGGCAAAGTTAAACAAGGAAGGTAAAGCGTGCAAATGCACCGACTGTGCTTGTGGTACTCAAATTGAAATCGGTAATAATGGGGAGGTAGTTACTATCTCCCTTACCGAATATGAGTCACTAAAAGAGGACAGAGAACTATTAATAAATTTATACAAAACAGATGATTACACATAATTCAAACCTAGATAGGTTACTAGACATAGACCACGTAGTATTCCCTAAAATGAATATTACTGTTTACGAAATTAAAGGGAGAGGTTCAAAACCTTTTACTAGATTTAAGTTCCAAACTAAGGTGGCAGTTAAAGGCAGAAATGGCGATGCCTATTACGTTCCGGTAATACAAGATTTTGACACCTTAATAGGAGACTCACATAAACATAGTTTTGAGAAACTTCACGGTTTTTTTAGAGACGCTTGTGAGGTAGTTAGAGACCACTTTATAACAACAGAAGGTAAAGATGTATTAATAACAGATTACCTTAAAATTAAACACCTTTCAGCAGATGAGATTACTAAAGAAGCATAACATTGAAGATATATTATTCTTTGATATAGAAACCGCTCACGGAGACTATAAGTTCAACGAGGAGTCACAAATGTTTGACGCATGGGAATATGACCATATGCGCAACGTTGAGACAGTTGAAGAGTTGATAGCATTGTATATGAAAACAGCGCCTTTATACGGAGAGTATGGTAGGATTGCTTGTATTACAATAGGTGCTGTGAGAGATGGAAAGGTCGTATTAAAGACCTTTAAAGATGATGACGAAAAAGTATTGTTAGAAGAGTTTATGGCTTCGGTTGACAAGTTCGCAAATAACAAAACTGTATTATGCGGTCATAACATCTTAGATTTTGACATACCATTCGTTGCTAAGAGGGCTATTATACATAGAGTAGAGTTACACCTACTATTTGATACGGCTCACCTTAAACCTTGGGAGACGTCAGTATTAGATACTGCAATCCTATGGAAAGCAACGGGTTGGAAGAAGCAATCATTCTTGTCTGTATTATCAGCACTAGGGTTACCATCTCCAAAAGATGACATATCCGGTAAAGATGTAGGGCAAGTATATTGGACAGAAGGAATAGATAGAATAGCAACATACTGCGAGAAAGATGTTTTGCAGTCTGTTAATCTATTTAGAGCCTTGAGATACGAAGACCCTTTAGAGGTGGCTGAAACATTTGTGCCAAAACAAGAGGGTATTATAGATTACCTATTTAGCGGTGGAGAATATACTGACAAGGTAAAGGCTTCTCTAAAAGAGTTCCTTGATTCATGTACTACCAAAGAAAAGAAAATGGCTGTTGAGATACTAAACGCTATTCCAACTAAAGCTAAAGGTAAAGAGACATTTATAACTAAAAAAGACATAAAAGAGATATGCTAGTAGCTAAAATAATATTAATTTTATCGCTCATTTACAGACTTTACAACCACGTAAGACAAGATGAGAGGCATAAAGATTCAGACGAAAGGACGGGAGCAAGATTAGCTACCGCCACCATATTCATTATAACTTGTACATTGTACTATTTTGCAGGCATCTTTAATGTACTTGCAGAATGTTAGGACTACCAAGAAAAGATAAGGAAGGTAATTGCTACATTTCTTATAGTCAGCACAGTAAATGGAAGTACTCAAAGAAGGACTACTTTAAGTCTTATTTCTTTGGTGAAAGGTTTACCGGTAATGCCTATACAGATTTCGGTAGCAAGATTGGAGAAGCATTAGAGAACAATGACTTCTCGGCTTTCGATAAGGTTGAAATAAAGACCTTAAAGAAAGTGACAAGGTTAGATGAATTTGAAAGAGAAATCAAATGGAACTTAGACGGGTTCTATGTGATGGGATACATTGATACCAATGATAAAGATTGCAAAATCTTAATAGATTATAAGACGGGTGACTTGAATAAGGTTGCTGTATATGAAGATGAGAAGTATGACCAATTAGCTATCTATGCCGGTGCTATTGCACAAGAGACGGGCACTTTACCCGAGCAGGCTCATGTAGAGTTGATAGAACGTACGGGTAATGCTTTCAGAGGGGAAGAACTTGCGCTAGGTAAAGAAGTTGTTTCTATACCTCAAGATATCTCCGCTAAGAAGATAGAGGAAGTTAAGGCAGAAGTTATTAAGGTAGCAACCGAGATAGCTGACCACTATGCAGTCTTCAATAAAATGAATTCAATATTAATATAAAAACAATGGGGGCTAAATGCCCCCTTTATCTTATGAAAATTTTAAAATCAATTAAATCAACCCTTCAAGTATTGTTTATTACATACCCTTTTTTTACAACTATACTTAATGATGACCCCAACTTCTACGCGTCGGACTTCGCACTTAGTATAGTAATCATTGCTAGTCTTGAACTTTCTTACCAACTAATTTGTTATACTCGAGTATAGTCTCCTTATTAACAGCTTTATTAGTAAACAATGCTTGCCAAAGTTTCTTATTAGATTTACTCATTTCTTTTTGAGTATCTAAGAAGTCGCCACCAAATATGTTAGCTAAGTACAACGCTCTCTCTTTAGGAGTAGCAAACTTAATTTCATATACCATTTGAGGTACATTTGGATTCTTGGCTACCGACTTAATTATGTTACCCATTCTTTTAGCATCAAAAGGACTCTTCTTCGCTAGGGTAACTAACTCATCCGCTAAAACTTTTGAATCAATCTCACCTTTAATTAACTTTCTAGTTAAGTCTTTAAACTTAGCTTTATTCTTTATATCATATATTTCTAGTTTAGAAATTTGCTTACTGAAATCTTTATCAAAGTTTATTCTTCTATTGTACTCGCTAGTTGTTTTTAATAAACGACCCGTAAGAGATTTGAATACTCTAGCCTCTTCGTTCCCCATAGCTTTTTTCGCTTCCTCATCAGCCAATACAGTATCTAAACCGCCATACAGTAATCCTACAAATGGAGATGTGCTTGGTGTAGTTATGATACTCTCAACAGCGCCCTTCATTCTAGCGGGAGATATTGAACCCTCTAAACCAAGAGTTTTGTAAAACTCCTCAATAGATTTACTTTCGTGACCTTCTGTCGCAACCTCAACATCACCTCTTAAATAAGATAAATCTTGGTCTCTATAAAAATCATAGCCCGTTGTGTAAGTTAATGAAGCTTTAAGTAATGGATTCCTAGCTAACGTTCCCGTAACACTAAGTTCTATTGGAGATATGTTAGTCTCTAATGCCCACAGAACTCTTTCATATGTATCATTAGGAGTAACATCACCCGCATTTTTCTTAATTATATCTAATTGTAAACCTTCTGCATAAGCAATAAAAGGTGTTAAGAAATGAGGTTTAGCGACTCTTACATATTGAGCCTCCCCATCTTTATCAAAGTTACCCGTGAACCAAACTGTATAATTAGTTCTATCATACTGACTAACCCCACTCAAAGCTTTCAAATATCTTTCAGATGCACCTAATCCTTTATAGTCTTCCGGTAATTCATCATCACCTAACCAACCTAACATCTTCATACCTAGTCCTATTGGGACAACAGATAACAAAGCGGCTGACTGAACTATACGTACAGATGCTTGAGCAAAGCCCGTTCCACCGTTTGCCCCTAAAGCTTCTATCGCTACCCTTGTACCTTGTATCCCTGCATTTAGGTAAGGTATCAAAGCATCAGCATCTTTAGCATAGATTCCACCTTGACTAAAGTCAGTAGTGTTTCTAGCATCTGCCGTAGCATTTACATATACATCTTGTAATAAAGTATTAGCTTCTTCAACAGTCTTGCCATCTGCAATTAGTTTACTCAAAAAGTCCGCCTCTGTTTTAACTCCTTTGGCTTTAAATTGGTTACTAACTGATTGATTAAATACAGCCATTCTAATACCAATCTCACTCCACATTTGAAGCTTCTTAGCTGAAAGAGTTTTGCCTACTATATCTAGGAAGTTCTTAGTCTTATTACCAAATAAACCTAACAGCTTACCATCCTTAGTTGATAACTTTTTTCTAGTCCAATTTGTACCTTTAAACTCACCTTGCTTGTGCAAGAAGTCTAACATACCACCGTGCTTAACGAAGTTCTCGAAGTTACCATCCTTCTTTTCTATATCTCTAATACCTTTTGCTGTTCCAACTATAAGCTTAAAAAGGTTAAGTGGCACAAAGTCTCCATACACCGGAGAGAATGTTGCTACGAACATAAAATCTCGTGGTGCATTTGTTATAAAGAAAGCAGGGTTATTACCCGTTGCAATATGCTTAACTAATCCCGATAGAGAACGCATAGTTACTTTCTCTTTTACGTTACTGTTCTTCCATATACCCTTAACGTTGTCATTAAATGCATCGAAGAAACTCTCTTCCATTATAAGCATGTGTCTAACACCATTTCTATAATAGTATTGTGGGTGACTACCTTTTCCCGCCTTATATTTGTATTTTGGTTTACCGCTTGCAGTAAAATCCACTATTGGGTTATACTTAACAGCTTTTGACAATTCAGCAAAATACTTAATAATTTTTCTTTCTTTAGGGTCTAAATCCTTTGGGTCTTTATCTTTAAGTTCTTGAACTACCTCTGCTTGGTTCTTCATTTCTTCTGATAACCTAGAAACTGTATTGTTCATAGCAATAGCTTTAGTTCTAGCATTCATAGAACGACTTAATAAGTAACGAGAATCTGTTATAAGAGAACCCGCTGAACCTTCTTCCATACTACGAACTTGTTCAGCCGCTAATGATGAAGACTCCTCTGCTCCCATTTCTATAATAGACATCTCTTGTTCTGCCGTCTTTAAGAAATCTAAATACACTTTAGGTTGGTAATCAACCTCAAAGAACTTCTCTTTAAACTCTTTTGACACTAGACCACTCTTCTCCATCGCGGACAAGACTTCTTGAAAAGCTTCGAAATACGCGTCAGCTCTTCTAGTAAAGTCTGCAAATTTCTTCGCTCCCATATCCTCTTTCATTTGCTCTAAGGCTAATGCAGATTCAGCTCCATTCAAGAACCCCGTCTGTGTTACTGCCGGCATACCTCTTTCAGCTCTATTCTTATCGATAGCTATAATTCTACGAATCATAATCATCTTGTCCAAAGTTTTTATGTCCGCTGAACTAAGTGCGTTTACAACAAGTTCCTTACCTACCTTTACAGTAGTTTGGTAAATGTTCTTATAAGCTTTGTCATACATAAATTTAGCATAACCCGAAGCTCCCTTAGAAGTAATCATATAATTTCTAATAAGGTTAAGACCCGCTCTTTTCAATATCATCTTAGGCACGTACTGTCTGTCAAATAACCATAAGGCTAATTTTCTCATCTTACGATTCCAAGATTTAATCTCATGCTTCTTCTCGTACATTTCTTTTTGCGCCTTGTCGAAAGTCTTATCAAGTTTAGCTTTAGCTTCCTCTTTTGTAAGATTCTTCTTTCTATTTAATATATCTTGCGCAATCTCTTTTTCTTTCTTAGTATCGTAACTGTTTATAATTTGAGTATCAGTTTTTCCGTCAGCCTCCATTTCAGATATCTCCCTCTCCATCCTAGTTCTCCTACCCTCTTCACTATCATCAATAGACATTGAGTCAAATTCCTCTATGTTCTTAATCTCCTTTTTTGATAAGTTTAAGTTAGCTAAACTCTCGCTTACGGGAGTTATACTTTCATTCATAGGCATGATATTAGCTGAAACTTTTATTACGTTATGCAATAAGTTACCCTCTATAACAGCAGTACCGTTCTTAGTGGATATAGCCTCAAGAATCTTACCAACAGCTTTTACAAACTTATTAAATAAAGTCTTAGGTGTCTTACTTGTAACATTAGTCTCTGACTGTATTCCATTCAATGTATCTTGAAACGAAGCATTAGACATAGACTCCGCAACGAACTCATACATATTAGAGAATCCATATACATCCATACCTCTACCTCTTGCTACATTAGCTCTCTCTTTAGCCATATCCATTCTTCCCGTTTTCTCAAGGGCTTCTAAATAAAGCGCTCCCATTTCTGCAACAGCTTTTTCTAATGGAACTTTAGAGTCTTTGTTTAACTCAACCATGTTCTGAACAGACTTAATGTAATATGCACCCGAAGTTGACTCTGACCCTAATACAGTTGCAATTGCATTTACTGTAACTGCGTGAACTATCTCATGAGTAATAGTATGTCCCGGACGTCTAGTGCCGGGTCTCAAAGCTATTTCATTCTTCACTCTTTCATATAAACCATCTGCCCCCTTTTTAGTTTCTTTTGCCGTGTTCCATCTTAGGGTTATTCCGTCAAAGTTCTTTTTGTTCTTAGACATCAATTCTATAAGTGGGTAGAACCTACTATCTTTTGGATACATCTCTACCAAACTAGTTAAGTTCGCCTTTCTTTGAAATAACTTAGAAAGGAATGTTGGTACACGGGGAGCTTTATTCTTTAAAGACCTTTCTTGTGTCTCCGTAACCGGACTCTTCGCATTTTTGTTTACTCTATCCTTTTTATCTTGCTTTTCTTTAGCGATTCTCTCTTTTTCTATCTCTAAAGACGTTTTCTTTGGCGTAGCTGACCCATTGGTCGAACCTTTTTCGTTTACGCCATTCTCAGCCATCGTACCACCTTGATTCTTAGGTATTTGCGCAGATAGCTTTTCTAAGAGTTTTTCAGCTTTTTTCTTGCTAACCTCTAATTCAACTAATTTTGCCCTAGCATCTTTTAATTCTTTTGGTGTATGACGCATAGAAAATGCTAGAATTCTCTCAGCATCTCTAATTTTTTCGTTAATCAATCTTACCTTACTATTTTGGTCAGCTTTTTCCTTTAATAGTTTTGTAGATGCTTTTGTTCCTCCCGCATCTTTTTTTGTTCTACTCTTCTCGTTAAGACCTTTCAGCTTTTCTTTTACACTAGCCATCTCATCGGCTAACTTCCCTTTTTCTTTTTGAAACTCCACTAGCTCTTTAGTGGTCATTCCATCCATAGTTCCGTCATTAACCTTTTTGGTTAATTCAGCTTGACGCTTCTTAATCTCTTTCTCTCTAGTTTGAAGGTCTCCTATTTGTTTACTTGTTCCTCCATCTGTATCGGTTGCACCTCCGGATGTATCAGTCGTAACTCCATCGCTACTTGGTTGCAATCCTTTACCATCTGTATCCACGCTTGGTTTAACTCCATCTTTTCCTTGAACCTCTTTTCCTCCTTTTGTTCCGGTGTCAGTTGTTGTACTGTCTCCTTCTTTAGTGGTGTCTGTTTCGGTTGTAGTCGTGTCTTCTTTTGCTGTATCTGTTTCTTTTGTGGTTGTGCCTTCGGTTGTAGTTGTGTCAGTTTCCGTGGCATCTTCAACTTTCGCTTCTCCATCTTTATTATATTCTTTTTTAGCGGGTTTCTTTTCAAGGATATCCATCTTCTGTTGAATTAGTTTATCCCTTTTCCCTTTTAAATCTTTTAACAAATCAGCCTGCATGGTAGCCGTAAGACCTCCACCTTTTATATCTTGGACTGCTTTAAGTATTTTATTAGCTTTCTTATCTATATCAATTAACTTCTGATTATCCTCCGGAGAACGTTCTTTGGCTCTCTTAAATGCTTCTTTTAATGTAGCATCTTGTTCTTTGATAATACCGTTAACTTTATCAAGCATTAATTTTTTAGTGCTATCCGGTAAAAGGTCTCTTCCCGCATCAAGTTCTTTTAGTATCGCTCCAATTTGATTAGAGTTTTTAGTCATTAAGAACGAAGCATCTTTCCCCATAAATGCTTTAGCACCCATGCCAATAAGGCTAGGGAACATACTCATTCCCGCACCCATAGTACCACCACTAGCTAAAGCGTCTAATCCTCCATCAAATATATGTACATCTTGGTCACCTAAATAAAGGATGTCTATTGCATTTTGTACTAATGTATTTCCGAATTCAGAAGAGGCTTCTTTAGAAAAATCAATACCACCACCTACAATTAAGTCGGTAGTCTCTCTTACGTATTGCTTGTAGCCCATTTTAAGCTCTGACTTAGTAGCGGATTTAAGAACCCTTTTACCTTTAGATAATATACCTAAAGATACTTTCTCTGAAAGAACTTCTGCTAAACCGTTACCAACTCCCGCAAGGTATATTTCAGCTTTGCCGTAGGTAGGTTTATCTTGTAATACTTTTAATTGTGCTAATGCGTTAGCTTTTACTTTAGGGTCGATAAAATCGTCACCGTCCATATTAGCTATCTCTAATTGTTTTTTCTCTATCTTAGTACGTAGTTCTGTTTGGTGGTCTTTCATCTCCCCCATTTTAGAACCACCCGAACTAGCTCCAAGCAACCCTAGTCCTACTCCACCACCCGATGCGGCCAATGTAGTAAGTACGGGCAATTGAACCATAGTTTGTTCAGCTAACCATTTACCAAAGTTTACACCAACCTCAACGTCATCAATAGATAGTTGTGATTTAATTTCACTTCTTTGGTTCGCTGTTTCTGCTCTAAATTCAGCTATAAACTTCTCTGCTCCGGGGAATGATTGTTGTCCTCCGCCCATAGCGCCCATGTTAGTAGGCAACATTTCAGCAGTAGATACTCCAAACTCCATTACGCCCGAAAGCATGTCAGCAGTTGTTAATCTAGCTAAATCTTTATAGTACCCAATTCCTTTGTAATTCTTTTTAAGTAAATCTAACTCTTCTACAAAGCTACCAATGTCTTCATTGTTACTTTCTATTACATCTACATTACCATTGTATTTAGAAGAGATGTTTTCTATCTCCTCTTTCTTTTTTGCATAGTCTTCCCACATTTCTATTGGCACAGCTTCACCGGAATCTTGTTGTGTTTTAATAGCAGTAGCTAAATGCCCCATACTCTTTACAACTAACTTAGCTTGCTCCTCTATAATAGCGTTTTCAGCTAATATGTTTTGACTCGCTTTATCTAAAGCTAATGTTCTGTTTACTGCGTACGCGTTTAACTCTTCCCTTTTTTCATTAGGTAGAGACTCTAAAAATGTAGACTTCTTTGCTAATTCTCTTTTTGCAAGCAAATCTTCTTCTGTGTCCTTTTTATATATAGGCACGGGCATACCGGTTCTTAACCAACCATCTACATATGCTCCGGCAGTTTCATACCAACTTCTTCCCTCACCACTTTTTTGGTCAGCTAGTTTCTTAGCAATACTTTGCTTATCCTCTATTGTAATTTCACCTTTCTGTTTGTAAGCTTCATATAAGTCTACAATCTCCTTATTAGGTTCATCACTATCACCAACTACCTCTCCGTCATACTCTGATATAGATGTTCCCTCCGGTACAATCTGACTCCCATCATCTTGTTGTGGTTGCTCTTCTTGACCCTCTTGTTGAGGTTGCTCACCTTCAACACTAGGCTCTTCTTGTATACCCGATTCTCCAACTTCTTGAGCCGAATCCGATGGAGATTCCGTAGAAACGGCTGTTGCTTTTTTTGACGCTTCTTCTTCTTCCTCTTGTTCTTGTTGAGAAACTAATCCCCTAAATCCTTCTTCCCCACCATCATATCCATCATCTTTGAATAGTTTGTATGAGTGATTGTAAGCATCATTGTTTTCTGCAATAAGACTTTTATATTCGTCAACAGTTCCTTCGTAACCATCCTTCTTGAAAAGTTCGTAACTATATTGGATTGCTTCTTCGTTCATTATTTTTTAATTAAGATTTTGGATTGAATTTACTTGCGCCACCTTTGGCAGGCTTCTTGTTAAAAGAACTAGCTGTATTCTTTTTCATTTTACTATACTGATTTTTTAAGTCATCTTTAAGTTCTTTACCATCACGGTAGAATGAACCGTCTTTCTTTTTAACGTTACGGTTCTTAGCTAAGTTTGTGAACTCTGTTTCACTTACCTCTTCTGTAACTGATTCTACTTTCCATCCGCTAGAACCTCCACCGCCACCCATAACAATGTCGATTAGTTTGTTGTTATCTATTTCATTGTTTTCATCTAACACGCTCACGGCTTGTTTACTTGTTTTGGTAGCTTTCTTTTTAGTGGCATACATTTTACCATCTTCTGTTACCCAAACATTATCTATCATCTCGCTACTACCTTCTGTCTTAGAGGTTAGAACCCCTTTACCAAATGATACAGAATAGCCACTTTCGTTATTAGTCAGACCCGGGATTTTTGATATAACCGGTACTCCCGTATTAGAATCCGGTGTTACAGATGGTGTAACTACGTCTTGGTCAGTCTTTCTATTTGAGGCTGACAATGCGTTTTCTCCCGCATAGTTGTACGCAACTTTTAGCTTCTCATCATAAGTAGCTTTTACCTTCTCTAACATTTTATCTGATACTGCTTTAAAAGAATCCTCATTCCAATTAGCTTTACTGTTGCCCATTTCATCAGCCCACAGTCTCTTTGCTAATGCAGTAGGGTTTTTAGAAGAACCTAATTCAGATTCAACTAAACTCCTAGCCCCCGCTTCTTTACTAGCCCATTCTTGTTTTGTTGTTATAGTCCAACCTTTTTTTACATCTTTAAGGTCATCACCTAATATATCTCCAATACTTTTTACATTAGCAACTATGTCTACCTCCGGAACGATATCATAGATACCCGTACCTTTCATTACTTGTGCTAAAGATGATTCTGTATATTTTTGTGACCCGTCTTCGTTTAATTCGAACTGTCCGGTTTCGGGGTCTATTTCAGCTATCATTGCGATAGGCTCTCCGTATTTATTTTCTTTAAACATTACTTTCTCTTCATTAAAGAAAGCGTTTACTTCTTTCATTGCGTCTGCATTCCAACCCGAGAGTTTGCCACCCATATCGGTAACACCCTTAGCGTATTCTGAATACTTGTCTGTAAATACCTTTAAATTCTTTGCGTAGTTTGCTCTGTTTGCTGTTTTTGCTAAATACTCATCTGATTTAGCGTATGAAGGGTCGTTTCTAGCTTTCTTCCAATCATCATACCTAAGTTTATTCATGTTTCTGATACCATGATATAAGGCATCATCAAGTGTTTCAACCCCCGTTTGTTGGTCTCCCAAAGGGTTAAATATAAGTTTATCTACTTCTGCTTGGGCGTCCTTATCTTCTTGTTTTCTTAACGCTCTCTCTTTATCAAAGTTAGCTTTATCCTCTTTTGCTATTTGCCCAAAATCCTCTTTTATAGGGGTTAGTTGTTGATAAGCTGTGTAAGTTCCTTTTTTAGCCATTGTTTTTGTTTTTTACTCTTATTTACTTCCACCAAAGAACCCTAGTCCATCATTCTTATTTGCTATTCCCATATCTATAACAGCTCCCGCTCCTTGAGCCACATCTCCAATACCACTAAATAAGTTTTGTTGTCCTACTTCTAGTTGTTGCCCTAATCCCGCTAAGTCTGCGTTCTCTCTAGCCTCTTGCATAGTTCTTATGTTAGCATCATCAGTAGCTATATCTTTGTCTAATTGTGTTTGTGCAACGTCAATCTGCGCCCCTACTTTCTGTGCGCTATCTACTGTGTTACCAACTATTTTAGATGTAGCTCCAACAACTCCTCTAACACCACCCGATTGGATAGTTTGCATAGCGGTTGATGCGCTCATAGCTAGTTGCTCTTGAGCATACTCTTGTGCCTTAGTACTTACACTTCTTCCTGCGTGTACATTGGTAAGGTCTTGCCTCTGATAATTTTCTATGGCTTTTTTGGCTTTGCTTGCTTGTATTGCTCCCATTACTCCTTTGGCTATACCGCCTGCCGCTCCTAAAATTGCTCCGTACATAGTTGTTCCTTTATTAATTGTTATAAGTACAAATTTACGTAAAAAAACGTAGCACAAAAAGTACTAGTAACTACGCTAATATACAAATAATAAATGGATTACACAAGTCTACGAAGGGTTCGACTTAAACATCTCGGATGATACTGCATACAGTTCTGTACGTGTCGTAGTTTCGTCGGTTAAAGTCACTTCAAAGTTATAACCTCTTATAGTGCTTCCCTCTATCCTACTGTTCTTACGTCCATATACAAAGTCATTGGGTACAAATCCCGGGCTAGTGCTTATAACTAAGTTTGTATCGTTTGTAAAACTTACAACGTTCCCTAATGAACCCGAATCAGATATAAGTTCGTCACCTACTGAAATAGACGCCTTTGCGTATGGTGCTGTAAACTGTACAGTAGACCCCACAATAGATTGTATTCTACCTACACCATAAGAATCCTTAGCAGAGTAATCCCCACTTAGTTCATTACGTCTAGTGTACCCATACCACTTGCCCTCTTTATTAACAAATTCAGCCACATCTATTGTAGACTGTGTTATAGAAGTTGTTTCGTCGTTTAAGTAAGACCTAATAAGAACGTCAAATGGTTTATTACTTTCTGTGTTTATAGTCTTAGCTACCTTGATTACAGAAGGCTCTGTATTGATTATGTATGTTAAAGTTGTTGCGTACTGAACTCCATAGAAGTTGTTTCTAACAGAGTTCTCTTCGTCATTGTGTAAATATAGTTGCCCGTCCTTTACAGTAAAGAATCTATTATTAAGTCTGCTCATCCAATCCGGAATCCAAGAGTGGAAAGATGTCCACCCCTTTGCTCCTTCGTCATATGTTATTGTATCTGCCATTTTTATGGTGTTAAATCAAATCCTAATTCTGTTAATGCTGTTGTAACTTGTGTTAAATAATAGTCGGCAGTTCCACCGTCTGTTATATTGTATTTGTAAATTACTTCTGTCTTATCAGATAACCCACTTGTTCCCGCATAAGCGCTAGTTCCATTTTCTACTGCTTGTACAAACTGTTGGAAATTAAATGCTCCACCCGTCTCGTCTACTTGGAATACTACACCCCTATAAAAGTTAGGTGAGAATGAGTTTAAGTTAGCTCTGAAAGCTAATATGTCTGCGTCGTACTGTGCCGTAGTTACTGCTATGTCAGTTGGTATTCCGTGGTATATAGCGTTAGCCTCATCTTGGAATACTAGCGACACAACGTTGTCAGCATCCCCCGGATAAGTCCCTTGGAAGTTTAACATGTCTATTGTTTGCTCTGAACCTACACTAACTACATTTACTCTACTGTTATATAACGATGCGTCATTATCATAGAACGGCAATAAAGCATCTTGTAATAATGTATCTCTCATTGTATTTAATGGGGCTATCGTACTATTCATTGACCCCGAAGAATCAAAGTAAATATTAATATAAGTGTTAGACGTAATTGCTACACTTCTATAATCATATATCAAATAAACAATCTCGTCACCTACCGGTCTGTTCATAACAAACTCTGCTTCATTAGTCTCCGGAACTAGCCCGTCATTAGTTACAGTTATTGTTGGGAGTGTAGCTAATCCATATATTGTATTTATATCTGCATCTGTATAATCAGTTGATGATATTAGATAACCTAGTGCATTAGACTCTTCCGGATTAAATTCTCCACTATTAATATAATCTTGATAAGCTTGAAACTTTATAGTTGCACCATCAATAGGAAAACCACCCACTCCTTGAGTACCCACTTCTTCTGTGTATAATGTTACACCGCCCGTAAGGAATACCGGAGTCTTTGAAAAGTAAGATGATGTATCCCACTTATATCTACTTGTCATTGTTTGACCTACATCCGATTCGTCGTTTAATATAATAGTAACTACTTTAAGGGTAGAGCCTAGTGGACAGACATGAGAAACATTGTATTCTATTGGAGCTACCGTAGGGGTAACAGTAATAGTTACTTCATCTTCTATCATACTGTCTCTAGTAAATGTAACATCTCCCGCTCCCGTAACAGCTAAATCCTCATAAGTCGAGCCATTAAATACAGCAGATACATTTGCAGTACCGCTAGTTATATTGTAGTTTACAACAACATCACCACTTAAATTGTTAAGTTTAAGTATGTAAGTAAATGCTGTAATCTGATTAGTCTTAAATATATTTCCACCGCATTCTAGTTGTAATAAATCTAGTGTAGGTTGTTCTCCTAATGTTAATACATATTGGTCGAAGTAAGGGTCATAAGAACCTAATCTCTTAGAGTTAGGGTTATTGATAGAGTCATCTCTAAAGTAATCTCCCATACCATAAGCTGATATTTCAGTAAGTCCGTCTTGAGCTAATCTCATTATAGCTCCCCTCTTTGAATCTGCAAACCACATTTGGCTTCCATATTTAGCGAAACTCTCCGGATTATCACTTATACCATATTCTCCCGTATAAGGTACTTCTTGGCCTAGTACGTCTATTGTTTGACTTACGTTACCGCTACCGTCTGCATTATATAAGACAGATTTATTAAATAATACTTTAATGACTTTATCCTCTTGGAATGAAATAATATCATTATCCCTAGAGTAAAGTTTTTTAATCTTTCCATATACGTCATCTAAATCTTTATAGTTTGCTAATGACAAGTTGAATTCGTTTAATGCGTTTACGCTTGTCGTTTGCTCAAACACTCCACTATATGTTATTGAAGATATTCTATAATTCTGTTTGTATTCTTCAATAGGAGAAGAAGGACGTGTATCCATCTTCATAGTAGGGTTGTTGAATAAATCTTTTATCTTGTAACTCTCAAATGCGTTACCCCAAGCAAAGGCGTTAAATATGTCTAGTGTAAACACACCATCTACTGATGCGGTTTGGTCTACGTCGTCTGCGCCATTACCTAAATGCAACCCATTAGAAATAGGGTATGTTTTACCTATCTCAAAGAATATATCTAAGTTGTCGTCAAAAGGTTTGGTTTCAAAAATTATATCGTTCTCCGATTGGAATATAGTTATTCTTGATTTTACTTTAGCACGAGTATCGAAATCATTGTTTTGAGTACCTAGTGTACGAATAATCATTGACATCTCTGACCCCGTAGCAATAGTAATATATTTTGCGTTACCGGTATTTGCAACATCACCTCTCCTAAACCAAATTCTACTGTCCGGTATAGGGAAATCAGATGAGATATTATCTCCGTAGAACCATTCCTCTAAGTTAGCGTACCTTCTTGACGAGATGTAGTTCTTGTCTACGTACTGTGTAGCTTCCCCATACTCGTCGTATGTTATAGTTATTCTTGAGCCTCCTTCTATTACGTCTACATCTCCTTCTGTATCGGTCGTTCCTATCCCTTTAAATATGGCATAAGCTTTAGAGTTCTCATCTCCACCTAATCCATTGTCTGAATTAGACTTAGCACTAACTATCCAATAATCATCTATATCGTGACCCGTTAAAGTACCAAAAGTTATTTCTATGCCATCATCTAATATTTGTGTTGCTCCCGTAATAGCTACGCCCGATGCTTCAAAAGTAGCTCCGTCGTCTTTGCTCCATCTGAAAGTATCAGTAGCTCCCGGTGTTTCTATTTCAATTCTATATCTTACATCTGTTGAACCGGTGTATGTGATACCAACCGTTGTGTCCATATCATCAGTAGTTTGGTCTACACCATAAAAGATAGCGCTCTCTACGTAGCTAATGTTATTTCTTATAGGGTCATCATAAGCATTACTTGAATTATCATATCCCTCAAACTCATAGTATTCAAAATCATCTTCGTTAATTCTAAAACCTATTGGCTTTATTTTAAAGTAATTCCCTTGTAGTTGTTTTATTTCTGTTACACCATCGTCTTCTAAGAAGTTTCTGTCTTGTGTTTTTATTTCTAGTACTTTTGTCTGTACTACATTATCTAAGATAGCAGATGAATCAGCTTTCACATATATGAATTCTCCTTCGCTTATCTTACTTACCTCATTTGCTTCTAACTTAATCCAAACGTACACATTATCTTGGTAGAAAAGTGTAGGTATTATTGTGTCGTAATCCGTCTTAGATTGCTTTATGAAAAACCTAAACCCATCAGCTAGTGCCGGAGCTTCGTTGGCTACGGTTACTGTAAGTTGGTTTTTGTTTATAGCCTCTGCGTTTTTAATGTATAGAGTGTTGCCCTCACTTGTTAATGGTGTAGTCAATCTACTCCCACCATAAGTATAGGCTATCGCAAGCTCGTAATCCCTATTAGTTCGCATTGTTTCTGTTGGAGTCCCTTCTGAAATAGCGGTTGTAACTTTACCTACCGTCAAATCAACTTGAATCTTATCTCCATTAGAATCTAATAAATCTATATTTTCTTTGTAGTTAGCAAACAATACTCTGTTACCAATCATCTCTTGTGCGTAAGCTACAAGTGGTACGTTATCATAAAGTCTGTTCAACTCGTTTGTACTTAATACTCTTTTAATCTTAGAGTTTGAATATAGGAAAGAAACTATTGCTCCGTCTCCCCAACCCTTTTTCTCTTTATTAAAAGATTCAATAGAGTAGACTGCGTTTGACCCCGATTGTTTAAAAACTACCTCTACCTCTTCAACTAAATCGCTACCCGTATTAAAGGCAATATCAACAGCACTAAATCTGTTTATCATTGATTCGTTAGATGAAATTGAATAGTCGTAGAAGAATGACTTCGGTCTAAAGGCAAAGTCTGTAAATGGTGACAATGCACTATACTCTCCGTCAAGATACTTATACCTATAAGAAAATGTTAAGAACTTCTCCTCTAAGTTATTCTCTTCGTCTGATGCTGTGTTTGTTAATGTTATTGTAGGTGGAGCTGATGGCGGTGCTTTGTATAAGCTTATCTCTTCTTGCCCAAATCCATTCTCCCCGTATGATTTAGCTCTCTCAATATTTATTTGTCTTGGCTCATTGCCATCTCTACCGTCAGTCCACAGTAAGTATCTGTTTCCGTTGTCAGAATCTATTAGTACGTTTACTCCGGTAATTAGATAATCCTCGTGGAAGTTAAGAACGTTTGCATCACCTACTCTAGTATCAATAAGTACATAAGAGGAAACGCTATTTACGTTATCCCACTCAAGCACATAGTTACCCGTGTCGGTTGTAACAAACCAATATATTTTTTCTTCAAACTCATCACCATACATACCTATTGTAATAGGGTTAGCCCCCATTGTTAGGTTGGTTAGTTTTCTATTACTCAAAGAGTTTTCCCCTGCTCCCGCGTCACCACCTTCCGAGTTACCAACCCTAAGATTTAATGCATCACGATATGAGCCTTGTGGAATAAGTCTTGAGTCTGTGTCCTTATCCATTTTGGACAACGAAAAAGTATTCTTAATTTCCGGCATCTTTTAGTCTTTTATCATTTTACTACCACCCTTCATCACTTGTCTTATTTCTTCGTATCTAATAGGTTTGATTCTTCTCTTAGCTACTCTACGGGCATTGAACCAATCTCTTCTAGCTCCCTCTTTCTCGTTACGTGGTATGTTTTTGTTTCTTTTAATTAGCATCCAATAAATATACTCCGAGGCCGCGTCCTCTGCGAACTTGTGTATTCTTATGTCACTATCAGCTCTTTGGAATAATCCGTCAGATATATAATCTAATACAATAGTTCTCCCTTGTACAGAAGATGAAAATTGTATGATACCTCTTTCTTTGTCAATTATGTATGAACCATTCTTAAATACTTTAGAACGGTCTAAGTTAAATGATGGCGCTCCTCTCTCGTTTGATACTGTTCCCGCATCTGTATAATTAGATTGGTCTGTGTCAGCTAACAAATCTTGTGCGTGAGAACCTTGTAGTATGTCACCATCTACATCGTATAAGAAATCATAGTTGTTATCTTGTAGGTATGCTTGTGCTAAGTTACTCCTAGTATCTATTGCTAATGGGTGCTTTCTACCGTTAAGGTCTACCCAAGAGATTTGTACATACTGAACGTAATCATGAGGTAATGCTATAATAAAAGAAGGGTTTAAATCTAATTCTATTGATATCACTTCGTTAACTACATCAAAGTATAATTCTTGTACGACTCTTTTGGCGTGGTAAACAACTAAGTCTACATCGACATTCGCTACGTTAGAGTCGTTTGTCATGGAGAACATAAAATCATTAACCAAATCTTTTAGTGTTATGTACTGATGATTACCCCATTGTGAATCGTCACCATAATATAAATCTAAATCTGTAAAGTTTTGTATTGCCATTATTATCCGTTTTTAACTTCTTCTTTCTGTTTGATACCCTCTGCGTACTTCATTACGTCTAGGTCTCTTATGTTTATACCCAACAAGGATAAAATCTCTATTGCTAGGTTATCCATCTCCGATACGTGTAGTTCAAAATCTTGAAAGTCAATTGCTGTATTATCAAATAACTCTGAACTAGATACTATTGCGTAGGTCCATTTTGGCGCTAGTGGCTGTCTTATGTACTTACAAGTTACTCCCGTTATAATCTCAACCGGTGTAATTATGATGTCACTACCCTCTCTGTGGTATTGTGGGAATGTAATACTTGACGCGGTTTTAGATGAGTTCTTAAAAGATGAACGAGATACTTGTCCTTCATCTACTACTAATGAATTGTATAAGATGCCTCTCTGTTTTATGTGATATAAATCAGAAGGTAATACGAATCTGTCAGTAGAGTAATTTAAGGTTGCACTCGTAGAAAAGACATCTACCTTCTCTCTAGTTTTAATAGGCATATTTGCTAAACCTATACCTCCATAACCTCTGTTCTGTTTGTATTGTTGCTTCTCTATGTCTATAAAGTACTCTCTAAAAATCTTATTTTGGGCTTGTGTACCTAAGAAATTAAATTCCGCAGGGGTTAAATTACCCCTAAGTTCTTTATTTGCTATGGTCTTCACCACTTGGAAAATCAAATCTATCATTGCGTTTATTATTTATACAAATATACATAAAAAAAAGGAGCTACATTTCTGTAACCCCTTCTCATTAATTTACTCCTTTCTAAGAGCGTTTGTCAATTTCTCGCATAACTGTCATTCCTTCTTCTGTCTCTAAGAAGTTAGAAAAATACTGTGTTGCGTTCTTACCTAATGGTATGTTACATATCGTGGCTTTATTATCTCCCCAAATAACTCTACGTGAGTCTCCCGAGATTGTAATAACTCCCGATAAAAAAGCTTGTTGAGCAATAGCCATACGTGTAATATCTGAATCATCAAAGACTGTTACCTCTCCTTCTTCATTACAAAAACGCATAGGGTTTACATTTACCGCATCATAGAGTTCGTTTTTCAACTCGTCTACTTCCATTTTAGATGCACCCGATGGGTCGCTATTAATTACAGACACTAAAATTCTAAGTGTTTCAGCTCCGTTCTCTTCTTTTGCTTTTTGTCTTATAGCATATTTAATATCAAGGATTAACTCTTCCCAATCAACCATATCCTTAGCATCAGCGGCATCGTCAATAGCTTCGAATAGCCTACCATTACTAGGGTGCGCATCAAGAAAGTCTTGAGTGATTACATCCTTTGGTTCTGTGAATAAAAATCCATTAATAAATATGATATTACTAACGACAGCGTTTTTAGATTGTTCATCTACATAGATTGATTTCTCATTCTTGCAATGTCTAATAGCTCTGTTAGTTTCTTCAATTTCGTCAAAGATAATTAAGTCATTATCTCTACCTGTTTTTAACTCGAAAGTTAGGGGTTGGTACTTAGTAAGTCTGTACTCCTTTGGTGCTAGAACCCTTTTCTTTTTTACTACCGCAGTAGCAACTTCTTTTACAGAAGCTTTTGCTTTTGTTGCCATTTTGTTTAAGTTTAATTTGATTTATAATAATAAAAAAGGGGAAGGCTGAACCCTCCCCTTAGTGTACTTATGATTATGCTCCTTCGAAAATCATGAAGTTGTTTGCACCGATAGTACAAACCCCTCTGTCAGCCAAATGGTTTACTCTCATATGGTCATTAGTATCCGTAGGTACTGATGTTCCAACTGAACCGGTAATCCAAGTTTTGTGACGTCTGTTCTCTTCTCCTTTAACTCTATACTTGATAGATAAGTAAGGACGAACAATTCTGTCAGCGTTTGAGCTTGAACCATCGTAAACTTCTTTGTCTCCGTAAGGTACTAACAATCCACGTACTTTACCGTCTGCCGGTAATACAGCTCCTAGTAATGTAGGGTCGTTAAGTAATTTCCAATCCGATTTGTAGAAGTTATAAGAACCTCTTCTGAATCCGGTGAAACCTAAGTTTACAGCCATTGACTCATCGTTGTCAAACATTCCGTAAGAAATACCACCACTATATCCTGCGTTTAATGAACCTAATAGGTCATCAATAGCTAAAGATTGGTCTCTGTCCACGAAGAACATATATTCCTTAATCTTACCTTGTTGGTCAAATCTCTTTAAGATTGAATCAAAGTTTGCTAAAGTTGTAGCTAAACCGTCAAACACATTTCCACGAGTTCTAACTGATTCGAAAAGTCCTTCTGAACCTTCAAAGCCTGCGCTAGCCGCTCCCGAGCCTGCTTCTGCTTCATTTCCTAATAATAGACCCATCTCGATTCTGTCCTCGAAACGTCTACGTCCATCTAATTCTGATTGTAAGAACCAAACGAAACCTCCGTTGTCAGTCTTAACCCAAGAATCTTGTGTCACATCAGAACCACTAGCGATGTAGTTATCCTTGAATATGATAGTCTTGTTGTTAAGCACAGTAAAGTCAGTTTCTAAACTACCGTCCATACCTTCTGTATTCTTAGCGAATTCAGAGTGAGAGATGAAAGTTTTGATTGCAGTTGTTCCTACTAACCATCCTGCCGCTTTGTAAGGTACAGCGGTAAAAGTGTTAGCAGTTACAGCAGTAATACGTCCTAATTGGAACGCTGTGTTACCACTACAAGCTACTACTTCACCGATACGGTAAACGTGTCCGGCTTTCGTAAAGTCATTGCCACTACGAGCTACATCTGTGTAAGCTGTGTGTAAACGACCTTTTTCAGTCCAAATGTATTGGTCAGAAGAAATCGCTTCTTCCGAGCCTAATTCAAATAACATACCCATTAGAGATTGGTCTCCATAGATAGATATTAAGTCTTCATATGCGTCCGGCTTATATTGAGAAGTGTAATCGAAGATATCGATATAATTCTCTTGCGTAGCTTTTTTAATAGAGCTAGGCGAAAAAGACGGAGCGGGTGTTGTTGCTAATGCCATTTTATATATTTATTATTAATTGTTAATTATTCCTTTTTACTTTTTCTAAATCTGAACTTAGAAGAGTTTTTACCCGTTAAAGCGGATACCACATCTTTTATGTTCCCTTGTTCCTTTGCAACACCATCTTGGTTAATTGAGTTGGGGTCTAATGAGATATTATTATTCTCTCTAATTTTGCCTTCAATAGCATAATTCTTCCCTTGCTCAAATGCCGATTTGATAATTGTGTCAAAGTTTTTAAGCTTATAAGTATCCCTAGCAATGTTCCCATGATTAAAGCTTCCATCTTCCTTGTACCATTCCGGCATAGTATTGATGTAGTCCACAAGGTCTTTTGTTGATTCTTGTGCGACGTTATGCTTAATCGTAAGACCGTCTCCTAGGTCTAAGTTAATAGCTTGTAGTTGTTGAGATGCTTCTTTCAAAGAGTTTTGATAAATTACATTTTTGTCTTTTAAACTTGCCTCATTCTGTTTTACAGTTTTAGCGTAATTTAATAACTCTTTCTCTTCAACTGACAATGAACTTTTAGGTTGACTTTCTAAAAAGTTAATCTTATTCTGTTCAAGTGTCTCTCTACCTTCTTTGGCAAACTGTTTAAGTGCAATACTCTTGGATATTCTGTCTGACTCGTCATCTTCTAACTCATCGTATATATACCCTTTCATAGTGTACTCTAACTCCTCGTCTGTAAAATCCGGATACTTATTAGCTAAAATCTCTTTAGCCACATCCAAATCTCCCAATTTTGAGAAATCTTTATTAAAGTCTGTCCATTTTGATAGACTTAGACCCGTCTTCTCTTTCCACTCTAACAGTTGTTTCACCTCATCATCGAGTTGTACTTCTGTTGGCCTCAAGTCATCGTAACTTTTTACTTCTCTCCCTAGCGTCTCGCTAAGTTTTTCAAAAATTACATCGTCTGTAAGCAATGTGTTTGGAGCTTCCGGCTCTGCCACGGGCGGTGTATCTATTACGGGAGGTGTTCCTTCTTCCGATGTTGGTACAACCACGGGTGGTGTATCTTCTACTACCGGTGGTGTCTCTACTACCGGTGGTGTTGGTTCAATTATTTCTTGTCCTTCTACAATCCCATCTACCGGTGGCGTTGGTGGAGTTCCCTCATCACCTTGCATGTCCGAAATTATGGAATTGGCTCTAGTTAGGTTTTTATTCCTATTGTTTCCTAGTCTTGCCATTACGTTATTTTTAGTTAGATTTAATTTAATACAAATTTAGTAATAATATCTGTACGCTTTTTTTACACCCTAAAATCATCCATACCTAGCTCTCCGGTAATCGAGGAGTTAGCTGATTTGAAATTTAGTGGGCTTGGTTTTTCTTTCTTACTTTCTGCTTTTATGTTTGATTGTTGAGTAGCACTTTCTGCTTGTCTGTCATCTTTTCTATCTTCCTTATAAGTCTCCTTATCTTTTAAGCTTTTTGCTTTCTCTTCTTCAAGACCCGTCTGATATAAGTATTCAAGTGCCATTAGCTCTTTCTTAGCTTCTAGTTCTCTATTAATCTTAGATATATCATTCTCACCTTTCATTTTCTCTATCTGCATTTTGCCTTGTGTAGCAAGATTAATCTCTTGTTGTTTCACTTGTGATGCGGCTTGAGCGGCTTTAGCGTTACTCTCTGATTGAGTAGTTATCTTTTCTAAATCCCTTTCTTGTTGAGCTTTGATATGTTTATCTTTTCTGACCTTAATCATTTCATTAGCTAAAGCTAGATTGCCAACTTTTCTAATATCAATACCATCAGTTGTAGACAATCCACCTTGCGCAATTTCCGCTTGAATGTTTTGTTCTAGCATAGCTCTCTCTTGTCCGTCCGGCTTCAATCTAATTGTAATACCGAAATCGTGCAAATGTAAATTCTTTATTGATTCTAATACATCAACATTGATTTGACCAATAGAATTAATATAAGCATTCTTTAAATTAGAGAATCTAAATATGTCCTTTAACCTTAATGATAATCCATTAGCTAAATACTGTGTCATCTTCAATTGAGAATCTAGTATATATCTAGTAGCTACATTAGAGCTTATTTGTTGTTGTTGTAAAGCTCCTACGGAAGTGTCGGGGTGTGGTAGCGTAGCATCTGCTCCTTGTCCAATACCAATAGAATCTCTTAATAGATTGAACGAGAAGTTATATGCGCTCATTAGTTGTTCTAATCCCGCAATCTGCCCGTTGTTAAGCTCTTGTATAGCTCTCCCGTTTTGAATAGAACCATCAGCCATTCTTGATGTACCAATAAGGTTACCCGTATCATCATAGAATCTAATTAGTTCTAGCACCGAAAGGCTATTACCGTTACCTAAATCTATTTCGTCTAATCCGTCGATGTCAATATAAACACCATTAGGTTTAGCTTTTGCTATAAATTGTTGTATCTTAATTTTTAATTGTTGTAGTTGGTCAATATCCGGAATAACTCTCTCTACTAAAGATTGTATTCTTCCTTGATATAATTCCGGTGCGTAAACAACATAGTTTGACATAACCTTGTTATTGATATAACCTTTAGGTCTAACCATATTTTTACACTCTCCATAATTAAAGATAGCTTCACTACCTAAAACTAGACTCCCTTCATACCAAACTTCTCTTGCTTCTGTTAAAACGTCAAAGTCTTTGTAACCTTGTTCGTCTTCTTTTTTCTTAACGCTGTCCGGCTTCATGAAATCAGAAGTCTTCTTTGTTATGGCATAAGAACCATCTTTTCTATATTTCTTTTTGTATCTCTCTACTTTGTTTGCTTTAAATGTAAAGAACAGTACGTCTACCATCCAAGATGCTAAATCTTCTCCTCTGTACCAAAACTCATTTGAGATGTGATTATAACCCTGCCAATCAGAGGATACATTTCTAAAATTTAATATCTCCTCATCAGAAAACTTTCTACCCGCAATCCTTTGTAATTCGTTTACAGTCATTCTTTTTACATGACCATAGTAGTTTACATTGCTAAAGTTACTTTTCGTTGGGTAAGCCCATACCATATCAGCAGGGTCTACTTCTTCTACTATAATTCCTTTAACGGGGTCTGTACTATGATGTAATGCGCATACTCCAATTTCTGTTAGGTCTTTAAGTAATCTCTTTTGTATTTCGTCATATTCGTTTAACTCTAATGTGTATTTTAGAGCCTCTTCTATGGCTATTTCAATTGAAGGCTTGTATCCTATCTTCATACGTAGGTTCAACTCTTCCGGTGAATCCGGTATTTCTTCTCCTTCCGGCATTAAGTTAACACCTAATAAATCTTTAGCGTCGTTCAATAAAGTCTTATTGACCATTGCGCTTTCTAATATTTCTTTGTAGTCATCTCTCAATCCTTGGGATATACCATCAACAGCTTGAGCGTCTATTTCGTATAAACGTTCTAGCATCTGATTGACAACTAGTTTTATAAATTTAGGTAGCACTTGTATAGGGCGGAAATCATAATTAGTATATGATTCTCCATCTGTGCCATCTGTAATTAATTTTTTATGTAGGTCTGTTGAGTGTTCTCCTCTAGCGTATCTACGCAATTTATCAAACTTTTGCCTCTTGTCCGCGTAGTCATTATTAGCACCATCAGATTTTATATAAAACCATTCATACTCAATAAGCTTCGCCATCTTTAGACCATAGTCGTCCGTCTCTTTTTCTTCCGTTGAAGCAAGAGGGTTGGGTCTCCCCGAATTGCCGGACATCTTTAAGTGTTCGTATTTAGCCATTTATCGTTTTGTTATAAAAGTACCTATGTCTCCTTTCGTACTATACTTCTTGAGCAAAGGTACGTATTTTTTTGCTTCTGTTTTTTTACGCTTTGGTACGTACTTTTCTTTCTCTGTTCCCATTATTGCTAGACCCGAAGATATCGTTGCATCAAAGGCTGTACGGTTACTTGGGTCAAATTTCATCCAATCTCTAATTGTATCATCGAAGGGCATATCTCCCATTTCTCCTTCCGGTCTAAACTTAATACTCTCGTCCTCGTTAGCTACACCAACTCTTCTTTGAATGAAGGTTCTTATAGCGTTCTCGTGAGAGGTTAGTATATCTTGACCCGTCATTGGTTGTCCCCCTAATACCAAATCATCTCCACTTAATTGGTTTATATTTTTATCAACCCTATTCATATTGAATCCTCTGCAATTAGCTAAGTATGTGTATCTTACAAAATCTCTTCTGTTATTTTCAGCTAATATTGGCATCCCGTAGAACCAAGCCGATTTTAGGATATCCTCATTAAAAACATCTTGTGTAGCAGGCTTATCTAAGTATTCAAATATAAATTTATGTTGTGGAGCGCCCTTGTTATTACTTCTAATGTATAAGTGAGCCGCACCCCTAGATTGCTTGTTTTTCCCTTTAGTATAACTACCGTAACAATCGACACCTATACAACCAAAATCATTCATTGGTGAAAAATATCCTCTGTTATTTATTACGTTATTTTGTAGACCTAATGTGTTATCCATAGCACTTGGCATCCAAGCTACTTTAAACCTACCTCTTGGGTCGGGATAAAATACAACTCTACTGAATCTTACGTCATTCTCCCACTCAAAATTACCTCTTGTGTATTTCTTGTAGTCTGCTAACCCATCATTATAATCATCTTGGTCAGTTAGTTTACCTAAATTAAATACACACGACTCTGCTTCATCTCGCATAGCGTGGTTCTCTGTCATAGGAAAAGCTCGGTAGGCCGCATTAAGAGCGACTTCACCTTGTTGCTTGGCATCAGCGTATTGTTCCTTTATAGCTTGGATTGAACCTTTCTTTATTTCTTTACCAAAGATATTCATTGTACCTTTTGGCGGTGTTATTTCCCAACACTTACCATATTTATCTATACAGTTTTCGTAGTTGGTATGAGCAGGCATAAAATAAGAATATAACTTTGTTGCGGTATATCCCGATTCTTGTCTATCTGTTACTTTAGAGTTTAGGTATAATACTTTAAACTGTTCACCACCTTTATCTAATTTACCCATAGTAGAACCTAAGAATACTTTACCTACAACTCTACCACCACGAAATGTAGTTGGTAGTAATGTGTTAAGGTGTTCTATATAATCTGCTCTATCCCATTTAGCACTCTCATCACCAATGTATAATTTCATATGCTGACCATCGTAAGCCTTTTCTTTTGTGGCTTGGAAGTCAGTTGAACTGTTTATGTACCCGTCTGTGGTTAATTCTTTCTTTTTCTTGCTTTCTTTAGATGCATCTGATGGTTTAGCAAATACTAATTGGTTAGGTGAATCTGCTCTACCTTTTACAATAGGCTGAAAGAAGAATGGTAATTCTTGGAATGTATATACCATCTTACCAAAAGCTTTTCTAGCGTCATCATCTGTCATAGATGTAAGACCCGTTGTAATATTTTTACGTGAAGTAACCATATTAATGGAGTCAGACATCATACCATATGTATATCCCGTTTGACGAGACTTTAAGAAGATTTGACCCATACACATATCGTCTACGTAACAAGCTTCTTTATGGTAGAATAATTTTCTTTGGGCATCTCTATAAGAAGGATAGATACCGTCATCCATCATCTTACCCCATTGTAGTTGAAACCAATGTCTAGGCGACAACCAAGTAGGTTCTCCGTTGTTATAGAACCACACCCCTTCTCTCCTCTTTTTAAATTGGTCTAATATGTATTCTGCATAAGGTTCAGCATTGTCCGGAGTACAGCCCATTGGTAGTGGCTCTCTTTCCCAACATTGGTCTTTCTTTTTCTTATCCCAAAATAGAATGTCTTTTTTATCTCTTGGGGCTTGAGGTATCTGTACCTTTAATCCATCTAGTTCAAATATCTCTCCTTTAGTAGAATGAGGGTCTATGTTAATAATTCCCTCTTTTTGGTCATACCCCTTGTAGTAATTAGCTTCGGGATAAAACTCTTGATAAGCAAACTTCTCTGCATATCCCCTTTTAAATTCAGCTTCCTTTAAATTAATCGTTCCCGTTTCTAACTGAATAGTTAACTCCGCAATAGACGATTCCATTTCGTTAATACTTTTAAGTATAACTAATTTGGCTTGCATAGCTGTCTTATGTTTAGACGTATCTAAGCTTTCGTAATCAATAGACGCCCCTAGAGCTTCTGACAACGTTTTTA